>Ga0310696_10001109_pt1 | contig 39627 bp, 68 predicted proteins | sample AusTroGonzalo_MG_4_FD_203885 | JGI IMG/M metagenome (GOLD analysis project Ga0310696, IMG submission 203885) | Bovine rumen microbial communities from tropical cattle in Woodstock, Queensland, Australia - Gonzalo_02 (v2) (version 2) | ecosystem: Host-associated > Mammals > Digestive system >... | reverse complement strand
CGATTAACAACGCAATGACAGCATTGGGCGGGGGAGACTCCGCCCCTTCGTCAGTTGTGCAGAGATCAATTCCACAGCTTGAAAAAGACCTTGACGATTTATATAAGGCTGCAAGTTATGAACAGAGACAGGCAGCAGTAAAAGAATATAACCAGGCAAAGAACGCTGTAACAAGACAGAGATTATCTAATATCGGATCGTCTGAAAACAAAGTACCTGAACTCTTTTCTTCCCGTACTATGATGGGTATGGGTAATGGTGCATACGGTAAGCCAACAGAAGAAATGAGAAATGTCGGCATTACTCAGGAAGATTTACAGAGATTATTAGATGAAAAGAACGAAGAAGAAAAGGCAAGAAAGGTACAGAACTTTGCTGATACTCACCCCGTTGCTTCAACCGCAGCGAGTTGGTTCACTAATCCTGTTGAGTCGGGCGTAGACGTATTGCAGAAAGGTGTTGACTATCTTACTAAAACCCCTATGCGTAGTAGCGAAAGAGCAACAGATACCATAAGGGGAACAGTAAACGATAAGATAGATAATAAAGTCGGCAAGTTTGGATATAACGTAGCAAATAGTGCAGCAGATATGTTAACCGCAATGGCTATGGGTGGCGGTGCGGGTGCATTGTCAGCGGGAATAATGGGCCTTGAAAAAGCAGATCCTACTATGAATAGTGCTATTGAACGTGGCCTTGATCCTAATCAGATCATGGCAGAAGGCGTCGGCTCAGGCGTAACCACAGCACTTACTGAAATGATCCCTATGGGAAAGATAGCAGACGGCGGACACGTTGTAGGTGCTATGCTTTCCGAAGGTATACAGGAAATGGTGGAAGACCTTGCCGATACCGCATTAGATGAAATTGTAACAAGAGTAGGTGGAAACCCTGATAAGTCAGAGTTAAAGAACAGCCTTGCTATGTATCTATCACAAGGATTATCCGAAGAAGACGCAAGGAACAGAGTAATTGCAGACTACATTAAGCAGACTGCACTTGACGGCCTTGCCGGAGCAGTAACGGGCGGTGCTTTAGGAGCAGCAGGAAATGCTATCAGCGGAAGAAACGTTATTACGGGCGAAAGACGTTTACCTTCTATTGATAAGCAGATAGAAAGATACGGTACAGCCGTAGAAGAATTTGTTGCCCCTGAAGAACAGACGCAACAGACCAAACAGCAGACTAAACCTATTGAGAGTGTTAAGCCTGTTGAAGTACAGCAGACCGTTGAGCAGACACAGAATATACCTACACTTGATCGTCAGAAAGTAGGGGCAGATGAAAACGAAACAGCCTTCCCTACTAATGAAGAATATTACAGACAATGGGCCGCAGAAGGTTTGTTAGGCCCTAATGTTACGCCTGAAAATGTAACAAGGCAAGATGTAATCAACGCTAATATGTATGAAGAACCAAACGCAAGAGAAGATTTAATCAATGCGTTTGCTAAACTTGGCTACGATTATTTAGGCGGACAAGAATTAAACGATAACTATACCGATAAAGATACCCTTTTTGAATTAGATACTAACTGGGATCTATCTCACGACTTTTTAGCAAGGGGAGAGTTTAGTCCCGAAGCGTTTGCATGGGCTTTTGACGAAGCGGTTAAGACTAACCCTAACGCTACTGTTGAAAGTGTTGTCCGTAGGGCGTATGAAATGGACGGCAAAACCCCTAACGAAAACATGATCGGTGGTAGCGGAAACACGCAAGCTGCATCTCCTGTTATTACTAATTACATTGCAAGGGCAACGCAGCAGACCGCAGAACAAACACAGAATATACCTACACTTACCCGTGAACAGATAGCGGGAGAAAAAAGACGTATAGCAGATACATTGTCGCAGAACGTTTACGGAGATGTTGCTCCCCGTGATATTGATACAACTATGTATAAAGAGTTTGCTGACTCTTATAATGCTTTGCTTCGTGAATACGGACAGACCGATAATGCAATATCAATAGCAGAAGATATCAATAAAGCGTATGACAATATCGTATCAGCAGAAAACGCAACACAACAGCAAGAAGCGATAGAGAGATTTAATTATCTTACTCAACTTGCAGATGCAACATTAGAAAACAGAGTAGACGATTTTTATAGCGGTGCAAATAATCAGGCAAGCGAAGAAATTAATTCTATTCCACAGTTAGAAAAGCCTACACAGCAAGTATCAGAACAGCAGATTAATGACGCTAAGACAGATGCAGAAGTAGAAGAATTAGCGGGTAATATTGCAGACGGCATTGAAAACAGCCTTCAAATTTTCGCAGAAGATAACCCCCGTGTTATCAATTATCGTGATCCCGGTTATGAGTCTGGAAGGTATAAAGAAAGCGAATTTTATCAGACGGGCAAGGATCGAGGTATGTCCGAAGGCGAACAGATAGAACACGACTACCGAGAAGATATGATGTATCAGGAGATAGGCGACGAAGAGTCTATGAACGCCGCCTACGATAATATTAACAAAAACGGTAGAAAGAAAGAATTTGACGACCTTTACAAAAAGACGGGTTGGAATAAAGTTGATATAGACGAAGCTATGATACTTTGGTCTGAAATCAACGACGAGATAGCCGAAGCAGAAAGACTCGGTATAGATGCAGAATACCTTTATGAACAGTCCGCAGACTTTTTTGACAAAATACAGTCTGAAGTAACAGCAAATGCACAGGCAATGCAAGCACTTGCTAAATGGGCTGCGGTCAGAAAGAACGGAGAACTTACGCCACAGGCTATGCTTGCTGCGGCTATTAAAGTAGCTACTGATATGACAAAGCGTACTAATTCGGAGTCAAACCAGAGTACAGATACCAGAGAAACCGAAGATGTTGTTAAAAAGTTTAAGTTCTCCAAAGACTTTACAAAGTCTTTCCTGAAAGAAGCAAAAGAGTTTGTAAAGAATAAGAACAATATGACGCTCCGTGAACAGCAAGTAGGCTATGCTAAACTTGCCAAAACTCTTATGGCAGAGATACCGAGATCATGGGCGAGCAAGTTTAAGTCTGTACTGATGGATAATATGCTTATGTCTATCCGTACTCTTATATCCCGTAACATGTTAGGTAATGCGGGCCTTGCTTCCGTAGACCAGACTATTACTAAATTCTTTGCGGGATTAATAGATAGATCAGTAGCAAGGGGAGCAACAGGAAAAGTTTTGTCTGCTTTGGGTGCTGATATAACAGGAGACAGAACTACCACAGGACTTACCACAGAAGGCTTAAAGAGATACGGTAAAGGTTTTGTTGAAGGTCTTAAGCAGACCACAGCAGACTATTTCAAAGACGATGTAAATACCGCAAGAGCCGGAGAAAATAGTTTTGAAGAATTAATTAAGAATAACGGAAGATTATGGAACGAAAAGGTTGATAACAAAGCCTTAAAAGCAATGGCAAAAGCGGGTAATGTATTAGACCGCCTTGTTAGTTTTGGCCTTACCGTAGGTGATAATCCTTTCTATAAGGCAAACTTTGAACAGAGCATGTATGAATACGACAAGCTCCGCAGCGAAGGAAATTTCAGCAAACTTTCTGATGCAGAGTTTGAGAAATTCAAAACCGCATATTCTGTTTACAACGCTTTACAGGCGGTTTATCAGAACGATACAGAACTTGCACAGGGTTTTAACGATCTTAAAAATGCACTCGGTAAAATCTCAAAAGATACCATCGGTATTGATGTGCTTACCCAGGCAAGTATGCCTTTTGTTAAAACTCCCGCTAATGTATTCCGTACACAGATAGAGTATTCTCCGTTCGGTATTGCAAAGAATATCGTTAATACTCTGGTCGAAATCAACGCAGATATCAGGCGTGGAAAAGGAAAAGAGGTAGGAGACCTTACATTTAATCAGCGTAGATTTGTTCGTGAAACTTCAAGAAACATCGTAGGTACAATGCTCTATGCACTTGCTATCGGCCTTGCGAAAAGCGGTGCTATATCAGGTGCGTTCTCAGACGACGATGATATGAAACAAGCACAGCGTCAGGCGGGTATGCAAGAGTACGCATTAAAGGTGGGAGATAATTACCATCAGATATCTTACCTTCCTGTTATCGGATCTGCGGGCGTAGCGGGTGCTGCTACATGGGACGCAATTCAGAAGAACGGCGGAGAGATAACACCTGAAAATATAATGAACGGATTAAGGGCGGGCGTTTCATCACAGCTTGAAAACTCAATGATGCAAGGAGCTCAAAAACTGTTCGGTACACAGTCGGCTTATAGTTCGGGTGGCTTTGTTGAGAACGCTACAAACACTATTAAGTCTGCGGGTTCTCAGTTAATCCCTTCAATATTAAGACAGGCTGTTACCGCTTCAGACAAGTACCAGAGAGATACCTACGGAAAAGGCGACGATGAAAAGTATCTTATGAATATTCAGGCGGGCTTACCTTTCCTTAGACAGCAATTACAGCCGAGAATAGGTATGACAGGCGAAAAGTTAGAGCAGAACGCCGGAAGAAATGTTGCTCAAAAGTGGTGGGATAACCTTGTTAATCCGGCTATCGTTACTTCTACTACGGCTAATCCCGATCCTGTTCGTGATGAAGCGATGAGACTGTATGACACTCTTGATGATAAGAAACTTGCAAGAGACGCTTTTGAACAGAGAGTAGGCTATAGCGATATAACCACAGACGAACACGAACCCACAGCGGAAGAATTTACTCGTTATCAGCAGCAAGTTTACGGACAGATGAACGAGACCGCAAGAGAACTGATTAACTCCGACTATTATCAGAGTTTGTCAGACGAAGATAAGGTCAAAATGCTTGACAATGTTTATGATACTGTCAGAAATGTTGTTCGTGGAGAATTTACTGATAAAGACATCGACGATCTTAATACCGCTGAAAAGATTTATGCTGATGAAGGTATGGACGGATATCTTGATTATCTTACCGCAAGTAGCGTATTTAATCAGATGGGTTGCTCTTATGACGACAAGTATCGTGATGATGTATTAAAGACCATTAACAAACTTGACGCAGACGAAATTGCTGAAATGGTTGAGAATTACAACGATAACTTTGATACCAGAGTAAGACAGATTAATCGTCAGTTACCCGACAGCGTAACCCGTGGATTATCCGCAGATGATAAGAAACAGTTAGACAAAGATATTAATGCCGCTGTTCGTGCTAACGAAATGCGAGATATGTTCGGTATGGATAAGTCAGACCTTACGGGTGCAGCCGCAGCGTATCGTAACGGTGGTGTAGAAGGTGCAACGGATTATCTGTACGCAAGAGCCGTATGTAATCAGATGGGCGTACAGAACAGCGAAAAGAACCGCAATGAAATTCTTGACGCATACCATAGTGGCGGAGAAAGTGCGGTACAGAATTACATATCCGGCAGACAAGCAGATGCGGAAGAAACACAGCGTTTGGAAGATGCGGGACTTAACACTAACATGCAGCATAAGTACCATCATGCTCAGGGTGCGATACCTTCTCTTACGCCGACACAATTCCAACAGACCTTTAACGACATAGATCAGCAAAAAGAAGGTGAAAGCGGGTACGGTTCAATTAAGATAGACGAAGTAATAGATTATCTGAACAGAGACCCGCAGAAGTATAACGATCAGTCGGCACAACAAGTTTGGAACGCTTATTACAGCGGTACAAGTCAGAAGATACCCGTACTTGATCCCAAAACAGGACTTTGGAAAGCTGCTAATGGTTCAGGTTCATCGTCAACACGGTCAACAAATACTGACGATATCGGACAGTACGGACAAGGTAACATAGACCTTTACCATAGACCACAGTACAAACAGCCAGACGGTTCGATATCCACAGTAAATAGTTTTTCCTTTAATGAAGATGGTATGGAAATACTTGTCCCGACTATTGCTTACAAGAACGGAAAGCCTGTACAGCTTACAGAACAGGAAGCAATAGATAGATACCACAGAACAGGAGAATACTTAGGTAAGTTTAAGACAGTAAAAGAAGCAAACGACTACGCTGAACGCTTACACTTACAACAGGAAATGTTATACGCATCATAAAAAGAAGCCCCCGCTTAATGCGGGGGTTTTAGATTAATTAGAATTTAAGATGTTGGGGTATGTTGTGTATGAGGGTAATATAAGTATAACAAATTACAAGATTATGTCAACCAAAATGGTTTACATAATATCTGAAATGTGATACTATCTTCTCGGATAAAGTGCTTATGTTCATATAATCCTTTCGATACCTCTAATGAAAAACGGAGAAGGGTCTGCAAGTTGCAGACTCTTTTCTGTTGTGGTATTATGATTATGCTACTTTTCGGGTGGAAACATCTGATAAAAGAGAAGGTACTGCAATGCCTTCTCTTTTTGTTTACACAAGCAAAAACTCAAGCAAGGGATATACAGAAAATATCAGCGTTGTAAAATCAAACCCAGAAAAATAGCACATATTAGACACATTGATACTCTATGATACAATAAATCATTCTCACGTGTCTCACTAAAAACCCCATATTTAAGCGGGTTACAGCAAATTACACAAGCAAATAGTCAAGCATCAGATAGTATTCTTATTCCGTCAAGCTGTCTATTTTCTCTTTCTTTCAGTTCTTCAAGACGGTGCAGATATATTTCTTTCGTTATCTTAGAGTCCCCGTGTCCTAACCTTGCGGATATTGCTTCAAGTCCCATACCCTTCATAGCCAACATAGAACAATGTGTATGTCGTAATGTATGCGGAGTGATCTTTTTCGTGAATAACTTTTCTGCGGTTTCAACTAAATACTTTTTATAAGTGTAATATTTAAGATATGTACCATCGGTATCTGGGAAAAAGAGATCCGTTTTATACCCGAAAATGTTAGCCTGATTAATACAGTAATCGTTTATGCGGTCTATACAGTCTTTTAATTCCGGCTGAACGTGTATCTCACGTCTGCTTGAATAAGTCTTTGCTGACGTAATAACCTTGTTATTTGCATCGTATGTCTTGTTTATTCGTATGATATCGCCCCATACGTCAGTTTTATTAAGTGCTATTACCTCGCCTATTCTCATGCCCGACAAGGACAAAAATTCGGTCATTAAACGCCATCTATCTTCTTTCATACTGTCAAGCAGCAGGCGTAATTCTTTTGTCTCTAAATACTTATCTTGTATGCGTTCACGTTTAGGCTGATCGTTAAAAGGCGTTAACTTGTCAAACACGTCTCTTGATTTTACAAAGTCATTGCGATACGCCCATAACCAGAATGTCTTAAATATCTTCATATATCCGTTAAGCGTTCTGTTTTCCTTGCCTGAATCAAGTAATTTCTTGCGGATATATCCGGCTGTCAAGGAGTCCATATCTGCATCGCCTACTATCTTTAAAAACTGTTCAAGTTCTATTCTCATCTTGCGGACAGATGAAGGCTTTAAGTCCTTTTCGCTTTCTTTGATATAGGTGTCTATCGCAGCGGATAGTCTGACGTGCGGATCATATAACTTTCTAATCTTATCTTGTAAGCGTTTGTAAGCGTCTTGCTCGGCTTTTCTGCCCGTACCCGATACTTTTACCGACACTATCTTTTCAAGGCCCGTATGAGCGTCTATAATGCGTTCTTCACAATATCCCCTATTTGTAATCCACATAGTTAGCTCCTTTTACTACAGCATTGACAGTTCATAAACTTTTCAAACAGTTCATCGAAACGCTTATCCTTAACGTGTACCGCTTCAAGCAGCATATCAATACGCTTGTCCTTGTATGATACTTGTTCTTTTAGAAAGTCTATTGACTTTTGGGAACGGTCTCTTTCCTTGTCTAACTTTTCGTGATACCTTACCTTTTCTTTATCTAATAACGCTTCAAGTTCTACGATGCGTTTATTCTTGTACTGAAGCAAAGTCTTCATAGCCTGGATATCCATATCGTCAGTTTCTTCTATGGTATCAATGTCAAGAAGTGCGTTTGCTATCGGTCTAATGGTTTCTTCATATCTGAAAGAACCATCTTCCGAACCATCTGAGAATACACGCTGTACGGAAGAACGAGAGATATAATCTCCGTTCTTTTCAACAAGTTCTACTATCTCATTAAGGGATAATCCCTTTTCTTCTTTTACTTCCTTAAGTTTTAAAATAACTTCTTTTGTATTATTCATATATTCTCCTGTTCCAAAAGTGATTTAAAAGTGATACGAAAGTGAGACTTTCTTATACAGTCTGATACAGTTATTCTTTCATCAGAAAGTCAATGTAACTAAAAACATTATCTCTTTGCTCCGGCGGGAGATTAGCAAGTTTCTCAGCGTACATCATTACCGCATCGGAAGGGCGGTCGATATGTGAAGGAGTTTCAATAAAGAAAGAAGGAGAACAGTCTAAGGCTTTTGATAACTTAATAAGGTTAGTCTGGTTTACATCGTGTAAGTCTTTTTCAATTTTATTAATTGTAGACTTTGACTTATAACCCATACGATGAGCTAATTCTTCCTGGGTTAAGCCTAACTCTAATCGCCTTTCTCTTATCTTTTTACCTATCATATTTGCTCCCTTCTCCGTACATATAGTTAATAGACTTACCGTAATACCGGGCAAGATGATAAAGCGTTACAGCGTCAGGCATTGATAAACCTTGTTCCCATGAAGCGACAGCAGTTTTACTTTTACCGACTATCTTGCCTACTTCTGTTTGAGACAAGTTATGTTCAATGCGGAGATCAACCAGAATAGACCGTATTATATTTTTCATAAGTTCATTATCAAACATAAGCAACACTCTTTCGTTAAAGGAAATCATTATGACTATTGAAGAATTTATAACACTATATTTATCAACAAGCGAAGAAATTAAAAATCAGATTTTGGAGCTTTTAAAAGAGTTTCGACCGCCGACTGTATCTCAGGAATAGCTTTCTTATACAGAGCGTATAACTCTGCGGCCTTTTCCATATCACGAGTGGTTACTTCAATAGTTTCTTTATCGTCCCACCCCATAATGTAGGACGGTTCACACTCTAATTGATATGACATTTTTTCGATGATATCAGAAGGGATATTTGTAACGATATCATTTTCGTACTTGTAAAGAGTTTGTTTAGATACTCCTATCTTTTTTGCAAGGTCTGTCTGGCTGATGTTTAATGCTTCCCTTTTTGATTTTATGCGTTGTCCTTTTGTCATAGCAGTCTCCTTTCCTAAGATTATTGTATAACTTATCCTGTTACAAAACAAGAAAAAAATAACTTGACAAGTTACAAAAAGGTAATATAATGAGAGTAACTTGTTAAGTTACGAGTTAATAATCAGGGAAAGGGGGCAAGTCAAAAAAGATGGTCGATGCAAACAGATTAAAGTCCGTTATTGTTCTTAACGGAAAGACGCAAGAAGATGTTGCAAAGCATATCGGTATGACACCTAAGACATTTTCTTTGAAGATGAAAAAAGGCGTGTTTGGTTCAGACGAGATAGAAAAGATGATCGAATATCTTAACATTGAAGAACCTATACCGATTTTTTTTGCAAAAAAGGTAACTTCATAAGTTACAGAAAGGAGCTTTATGGAGTGGCTATCGCCTTCCGATATCGGAAAGAAATATCGCTTCAGCAGAGCAAAGGCTTACAGACTTCTAAAAGCGTATCTGGAAAGTGGCGGTAAATACTTCCGAGTCGGAAATCAGACAAGAGTACCAGAAACAGAATTTACAAATTGGTTAATGGAGAAGCAATGAAAGACTTACTGAATTATATCTTTACTTTCATCATCGGTTTTGTTGTAGGCGTAGCGTGTATCGGTTCTTACTTTTCACACGACTATCACATGTCAACAGAAAAACCACAGTCAACAGTTTATATCTACTACACCACAGAGACAAACGAGATCGCTGAAAACGAAGTTCCAGACGACGAGTTTTACAGAACATTTACAGATGAAGAAATAAACCTTCTGGAACAGATCGCTATGGCAGAAGCGAACGGAGAAGACACAAAGGGTAAAGCACTTGTAATGATGGTTGTTTTAAACCGTGCAGATAAGCAAGGCAAGACCATAGAAGAAGTCATCTATAAGCCGAACGCTTTTTATACCGAAGGTATGAGACCTGGAGACGACGAGTGCCACGAAGCGATAGCAATGATTATGGACGGTTGGGACGAAAGCGAAGGTGCGTTGTACTTCTGTAGTACGGGTTGGAACAGATACGGAGAAGAACATTTATTCCAGTATGGCGGACATTATTTTTCCAAATGAAAGGAAAGAACATGGCAGAAGAAAAGACAGTTACCTTAGTCGGTAATAAATCATCAGGCTATAACTACAAATACACTTCACTCGGAGACTTAGTAATGGCGGGAGTGAAATTGCCCCCTATGAGAGTAGCGGTACTTGTAGACGGAGAACAGAACCCTATTTTATCCAACGGACAGCCTATTGAGTATATCGAAGCGTTGAGAACTTATATGAACGCTGACGGAGAAATCATTAAGGAAGAGTGGATTAGGGGAGCAAGAATAGTTATTCCGTCCGGCAACAAGATGAACGAAGCTCAGGCTTACGGATCGGCACTTACTTACGCAAGGCGTTACACAGCATTAACTGTTCTCGGAATTGCTTGTGATGATGACAACAAAATCGAAGTACACAGCAAGGAAGAAGCAGACGGACAAGTCGCTGAGAACATGAAGAAAGAACTTGCAGAACTTTATTCTCAGACAGACGGCAAGGACTTTGAAAAGTGGCTTAAGACCATCGCACCAGACGGACTTAATAACGAACTGTTTGCTAAAGCAAAGATGACACTTAAAAAGCAGATAACCGATAAGGCAGAAAAGGAGAAGAAATGAAAGCATACGGACTCGGCAGATTAACAAAAGAGCCGGAACTTAAATATTCAGCGTCAGGCACAGCATATCTTATGAACTCTATCGCTTGTGATCGTAAGGACAAGGATAAGACTACAGACTTTTTTAGCATTAAGGCTTTCGGTAAGACCGCAGAAGCAATGGGAAAGTTTCTTCACAAGGGTTCAAAGATACTTGTTGAAGGTACTTTGCAGAACGATACCTACGACAGCAAGGACGGAGTAAAGAAGACAACAACATCTATATCCGTATCAGCGTGGGAATTTGCTGAGAGCAAAGGAGAGAAGACCACAAAGGAAACCACAGACAACAGTTTTCTTAATGTGGCAGCGGGCGTAGTCGAAGAAGAACTTCCATTTTCATAAGGAGAGATAGATATGACAGGAAAGAAAGAAAAGTTATTGCATTATCTGAGAACGCATAAAAGGGGTATCACCGGACACGAAGCACTTTTAAAGATAGGCCTTTACAGACTTTCAGGAGAGATACATCAGCTCCGCAACGAAGGTTACGACATTAAGACCGACATGATGGAAAAGGTTGAAGAAGACGGAACAGTAACCCGTTACGCCAGGTACTATCTATGATCGGCACAGCAATGGAGATTATTGCGTGGCTATCTAATCAGAAAGATGGACTTAAGTTTGAGTGTGATATTCACAGAGAAAAGCGGTCTATATCAGCAAATTCACTTTATTGGTCTTGTGTAACACAGATAGCAAAAGCAGAGTGTAAACCCGCTGCATATATCCATAACGAACTATTAAGGCAATGTGCGTTTTTAAAAGACTATGACGGGGAATATATCAGAGTATTACTTCCCGACACAGACGAGATAGAAAACAAAACAATGCTTGATATGGATAATCACCTAATGCCTGTTCGTGGAGAGCAAGGAGAAAAGGTTGTAGGCGGTAAAAAGTACAGATGGTACATGATGTTAAAACACTCCGCAGATTTTGACACAAAGGAAATGAGCATACTGATAGACCATACGATAGAGCAGATGCACACTTACGGATTAACACCACCTACTGAAAAAGACATAGCCGGAGCAATAGAAAGGTACGAAAAAAGACATAAATAAGAAAGAAGGTGGTTGTTATATATCATCTTGGAGACATTACAAAAATAGACGGATCAAAAATAACCCCCGTTGACATCATCACTTTCGGTAGTCCGTGTCAGGACTTATCCGTAGCGGGTTGTCGTAAAGGATTAGACGGAGAACGCTCAGGGTTATTTATGGAAGCCGTAAGAATTATTAAGGAGATGCGAAATGCTACCAAGCAATTATCAATGCGAGGGGCAGATGAGTCTGTTCGAATTTGTCCCCGAATTGCTATCTGGGAAAATGTCCCAGGAGCCTTCAGTTCAAACAAAGGAGAAGACTTTAGATGCGTCCTTGAAGAATTGGCAAGAATCGAAAACCCTGAAGTTTCAATACCTATGCCTAAAAAGTGGTTCAGTTCAGGAACTGTCGAACTTCCTAACGGAGTTATCACATGGCGAACCCACGACGCTCAATATTGGGGAGTCCCCCAAAGAAGAAAGAGAATCTCACTTATCGTGGATTTTAGAGACGAACCCGAACCCCAAATACAATTTATCTCCGAAAGCGTGTCAGGGGATATTGAACAGAGCAAACAGACGGGGAAAGAAATTGCCGGAACTGTTGGAGAAAGTGCTGATACAACAGTCAGTTTCCAAGAGCGTTGCGGAAAACCTGGGGGGGGAAAAGGAATACTTATCCAAACCGATAGAACAGGAGCCTTGTCTTGCCAAAACAACCAAGCCGTATTGCATAGGGAACGGACAACTACATGATGCACTAACTCCGAGCGAAACTTGCAAGACACTTAATACAATGGCAGACCCGATGAAAGTCGTTTGCGTTGGCAACGGTCAGTTAATGCAATTAAAAGAGTCAGAAAAAGTCGGAGCATTGAATTGTATGCACGATCAACAAGCGGTTCTTTGCATAGATCAAGGCGGTGGAAAAAGTATGGCAAATGTCAGCGTAGACCAAGCACCTACTTTAACCACCACCCATTACGGAGAACCCGCCGTATGCTACGGACTTGACAGAGCGTCATTTAATCAAGGACAGAACGCACAATTTGATTTTTCCGTAGAGTCTGATATGGCTCAAACCTTAGTATCTAAGGGACCTGGGGGGGTAATGCAGACAAAGTAAATGCCCTATGTGCAAGAGATTTTAAAGGAGTAGGAAGTCAATATGTGTCAGACGGAAAATGTATCGTTCAAAACTTACCGTAAGCAAGGACACCCACAAAATTCCGAACAAGGTCAAGGCTATGAAGAAACCGAGAAGAACGACACACTAAATGTTTACGATAACGCAGAGTCAAGAACGCCGACACTTATTCTTGAAAATCACCCGAACGACAGCAGAGTGAAGATAAGTGAAAGCGGAACAGTACAGACTTTGAGTAGTCGTATGGGAACCGGGGGGGTAATGTACCGATGTGCATGAACAACAGTATTAATGCGGTAGTCAGAAGATTAACCCCGCTAGAGTGTGAACGCTTACAAGGTTTTCCTGACGGTTGGACTGATATCGGAGAGTGGGTTGACAGCAAAGGCAAGAAACACAAAGAAGCAGACACGCCCCGTTATAAAGCGTTAGGCAATTCAATAGCTTTACCGTATTGGGAGTGGCTTGCAAAAAGAGTAGCAGAAAGTTTAGGAGACGATGATTTAACAATGGGATCACTTTTCGATGGTATCGGCGGTTTCCCCCTTGCATTTCAAAGAGCCGGAGTAAAGCCGATATGGGCGAGTGAAATTGAAGAGTTCCCCATTGCGGTAACAAAAAGGAGATTTCCAAATGCCGAGGAAAGACAACAGAACAGTAAGCAAGATATCAACGAAAGCTGAGTGTTATGTATGCCGACACTTTTTCAATGCAGAAACCCTTTACCCGTTAGAGAAACATCATTTTCTATCGGGTAGGGGGATAAGGAAGTTAGCAGATGAAGACGGATTATTTGCTTATGTATGTAGCCGTCATCACAGAGATATACACGATCACGGCAAGTTTGAAAAAGAGTTAAAGCATATCGCTCAGGAAACTTATATCAAAGAGAAAAGAAAGGAAGGTTATCCCGAAGATGCAGCAAGGGAAATGTTCAAAGAAAGATACGGAAAGTTCTATCCGTGAAGTGTATTTCGTAGTTCCAGGCGAAGTAATACCTAAGGGTCGCCCCCGTTTCACCCGAAGCGGACACGCCTATACACCTAAGAGAACGACAGACTATGAAACCAAAGTTAAAGCACATTATCTCACAGAATATCCATACGGTTTAGCGTTTGAAAACGAACCCTTAGAGATAGTCCTTAATGTGTATTTCAAGATACCCGCTTCATTTAGCAAGAAAAAGCAAGATGATTTACTAATCCATAGTTACCCGACTAAAAGGCCGGACAGCGACAATTTACTTAAGTCGGTATGCGATGCACTTAACGGAGTAGCCTATACCGATGATGCACAAATTGTAATGGCAACGGTTAACAAGATATGGAGTAGGGAAGCAAAGGCAGAAATCACTATAAGGAGCGTTAAAAGATGATAGTTGAGATAGAGATTAATAACACGCCTGAATACGCCTATGACGCAAGATGCGGACGCTTCATCGTATGCGTAGAAGATAGCTCAAAGTTATGGTTTTACGGAGCATATAGCACAGCAGAAAAGGCGGAAGAAATTGCAAAAGAAGTTAGCGGAGTTTGGTTTGAAAGGATCGACTAAATGAAAAAAGTATATGTATCAGATGATCGCAAGGAAATAAGAGGAAACATTAAAGGGATAAAGAAAGCGGTCAGGTTTCAGGACGGTATTCTTTTCACCTTTAACAACGATGACAACGCATATCACGCAGCTCAGGTCTTTATGAACAGCGGATATGAAACAGTAAGAATAATGGAGACAACGATATGAACATGAATTTTATTGAGTGGCACTTTAACGATTATCCAGAGAAGAACGAACTTGTAATAGTTAAGACTATCGACAGCGATATCAAAGTCTGCGAGTGGGACGGAGATAAATGGCTTGATGCAGAGTGCGGGTGGGACTGGTTCAATATGGGCGTTGCTGCCTGGGCGAGATTTAATGTGCCGGAGACCACTACACAAATGCCCCGCTATTCTAAGTGGCCCGATATCTATGACGGACACGAAGAAAGCTATGTCAGACCATATAAGGAGAGACCAGACGATGTATGATAGCACAGTTTATCCACCTATTGATATCCCCGACGATCAAGTCTGTATGTATGACGGGTTTATACACATTTTAGGACACATTGATAAAGAACCTATATATGTGCAAAGAATAATCAACGCAGAGTATACCGAACCCGTATCACTTGCGGATATTGAAAGAGAATATCCCTATGTTGAAAAGGTCATTTTTGAAGACGCATTACACGGGGAAATATATAAGTACGAACCCTATACGACAAGAGACGGCGAAGAAATCAAGTGGCAGAAACATGGAACGACAAGGGGGTACGCATGAAACTGATATGTGAAATTGAATTGCCTGATACCGCAGATTTTTCTGACAAGTTGGAAGCAATGGCAAGAGCTTCATCAGATGAAAGACTATGGCGTACAGTCTATACCCGTGAAGAAACGATGAAACGAACGAGCCTGGATAACAAGTGCGGTAGTTGTAAGTATTTTAAGCCTTTTAACGACCCGATGTATACCAGTGCCGGAACTTGCGGATTAGGTCATGTATGGGGACAGCGATCACGCCCCGCATGTAAGAAGTACGAAAGGAAATAAGATGGCAGACACAAAAAAATACTTTTGGCTGAAGCTGAAAAGAGATTTTTTCAAACGGCACGATATTCAGATAATCGAGTCAATGCCAAACGGTAAAGACTATATCCTTTTCTACCTGAAACTCTTATGTGAAAGTGTCGATCACGAAGGCAATTTAAGGTTTTCAGAACAGATCCCGTACAACGAGCAGATGTTAGCAACGATAACTAACACTAACCCGGATATCGTAAAGAGAGCTATCGAAGTTTTCACCGAACTTAACATGATGGAGATATTAGATGACGGCACTCTTTACATGAACGAGATCAACAAAATGTTAGGTTGTGAAACAGAGTGGGCGAAGAAAAAAAGGGAGTATAGAGATAAAAAAGGACAATGTCCTCTTGATGTCCCCTCAATGTCCGATAAGAGTAAGAGTAAGAGAAAGAGTAAGAATATATATATCGCTACCGCTAAAGAAAATCAATTTACTGCCGGAGCAAAAGAAAAAGACTATGACTTTGAGCAGCTTGAAAAGGAGTTGATAAAGAATTGAACGATTTAGATATGTTCGTGAACTTTCGTAGAGAGTTAGATGTACTTGCTTTCCCTTTGATAAAAGAGATCGGAGATTATAGGGAAATAAAATACAACAATGAGACAGTCGGTTTCCTGATGGTTGTAAACGGATATGTAGACAGCATATATGTAGAGCCGATGTATCGCAGAAAAGGTTTAGCAAGATGTGCTGTTATGAATTACCTGATGGACGGGAAAATAATTGATCGTCTGCACATAATCAACACAAACAAAACAGCCTTTAACTTTTGGAATAACATTTTCAAACTTGAACAGTTAGAACAAAACAATGTTGATACCTTGTATCGTGTTGTATCGGTCAAGGACGATAACTAAACATTACAGACGATAAAATTATCACTTAAAAATAATCGTTCAATTACAAGGCAAAATAGAGCGATAGAAAGGGCAAGGAAAATGGCAGAGAAAATTAGCAATGGAAATCTCAAAGATTATAAAAAGATATATGACTATATCCTTGACGGAGTTAAGCAATGGCAAGAAGAAGTATGGCACGATCTTGACGAGATAGAAGCCGATTTAAAACAAGGTTACGGACGAAACAGCGTAGGTATGGCAAAATTGCTTGCCGTAACAAATGCAAAAGCTGAAATGCTTGACGAACTTATTGTGATGATAGAAGAAGCACCAGAGGAAGCGTATTAATGAATTACACGATATATCAAAATGTTCCTATATGCCCGGACTGTTCTGCCCTGATGTTGAAAAGACACCAGGGCGACAAGTCCTACTACCATTGCTTTGACTGTATGAAAATCGTACAAGTCATAGATCACGGAAAAGTAGAGAACGAATTGATATGTACTGACGGGAGAAAAGATGAAGAAAATATATGATTATACAAATAAGTGCGGTTCGTGTAAATACTTTTGCTTCAATACCAAAAACGGAGAAGTCGTAAGGTACGGAGTATGTGAAAAGAAAGTCAGTAAGACAGTAAATCATATCCCGTATCATCACATGCAAGCAGCAGACAAGGCTTGTAAGAAATACGAAAAGGGAGACATAGAGTGAAGAAAAACGATGAAGTAACTTTAAATGCCGTGATTATAGATATCACAGCGTCAGGAAACCCGATCATTAAATTGCCTTCTGGAATAACATTTCTTGTAAAGGCTTCAGATATCAACACGATAGCACCCTATAAAGAAGTCGGAGAAGATAGGAGAAAGGGAAATTGAGTTATATAAGCAGAGAAGCGTTGTTAGAAAAAGAAAAGTATTTAGACGACTGGAACATAGATTTAAGTTATGTGGATATCGAAGATGTTAAGTCAATTCCATCTGCCGATGTAAGAGAGAACGTCAAGGGAAAATGGATAAAGATACAAAGTGGGGATAAGGATTTTCCTGAAATAATTGTTTGTAATAAGTGTTATCACGAAAACAGCCACCTCGATTTTAATGAACACAACGAGCCGATAGGCAAAGTATTTGTAAAGTCGAACTTTTGCCCTAACTGTGGTGCAGATATGAGAAAGGAAAGCGAGATACATTGTAATTGCACAGACGAAGAAATAGCCAAATCGTTTATCGAAGATGTTGAAGCGGTCAAAGATTTATTACCGAGGGCAGAAAGTGAGGATAGCCTATGATGAGTTTTATTATTCTAACAGGAATCGCCGGACTTGTCTTTGGTTTTGCTTTAGGCGTAGCGTTTACAGTATGGGTTGAGAATAAGGAGATCAAATAATGGAAGATTTTTACAAGAGAGTATATCAGAGCATAGTTGACGGACTTGACGAACTGAATAAGAAGTATGATGCAGAACTTGAAGCAAAGAGCAATGAACTTGAAGATATGATGCAGACGGAGACGGTATCAGCAAACCAGATAAGAGCATTAAGAGATTATGCTGAGTGCTTTGGCAAGTCAAAAATGCTTTTCGATATCCGTTGTTTTGTATATCAGCAACTAAAGAAAGCACAGGAAGGAGAAATATGAGCGACCCTTTTGCAAGAGCTATATTTAAGGACTATTTAGAGTTAGAGGAGCATTATATGGAGTGGTGCAAGAAAAGTGTTCCACCCGCAAAGGTAACAGTACAGAGTTTTCTTGTTTATCTGGCAAAGTGCGATCTGATAAACGACACTTCAATACATATATTTCTTAGAAACCTAAGAGAAGGTACTAACGATGACTTAAGGCCGTGGGAAAATAAAGGGGGTGGCTAATGAAAAACAGTGAACTATCTGTGTTTATTGATGAGTATTGTACTAACAAGCGTAACAGAGATATCCTGAAAGAAAGGCTAATTGACGGAGTTAGGGTATCAATATTAGCAGAAAAGTACGAACTATCAGAACGGCAGATAAAAAACATAGTCCAAAAGTTTAAGGCACTTATGTAGTGCCTTTTACTTTACCCAAAATTGCCTTAAAAAAGCCTTTTTACGACATTTTCAAAGGGTTTACGATGTTTTATTATACTTGCAAGGAGAAAACGACTATGAACCCTTTTCAGATACTTAGTATGTTAAATCAAATACAGTCAAACCCGATGCAGATGTTATCTCAGAAGTTTAATATACCCGATGGAGTAAATACTAACGATCCTAACGCTATATTAAACCATCTGATTAACTCTAATCAGGTTTCCCAAAACCAGATCAATTCAATTAAAAATAATCCAATGTTAAGACAGTTTATGCGTTAAAATTGCAATTTAACACGGAAAATACATTTTAAATGAATAAAAAAGGCCTTTTTATATAACTAAACAACACGAAAGGAGATTAAATTTATGACAGATACTTATATGCCTGTTGCTCCCGCTTCAAACGGCGGTGTTTTCGGTGGCGATATGTTTGCGTGGATAATTCTGTTGTTCCTTTTTGCCGGAAATGGCTTCGGTGGCGGTTTTGGCGGAAACGATACTTACCCCTGGATTATGAACGGACAGAACGAGATCAACGCAAATACTAATAACGCTTTCCGTGATGCGTCAATAGATGCGGGAATTAACGGTATCAACGCACAGCTTTACAGTAATATGATTAACGGTATGCAGAATACCTTTAACGCACAGACGGCGGTAACTGAAGGTCTTACTGATATAAGAGCTCAGTTAGCACAATGCTGTTGCGATAATCGTATGGCTACTGTACAGACACAGAACATCGTACAGGCGGAAGGTGCAGCGACACGCCTTGCAATTCAGAACCAGACACAGCAGATCCTTGACAAACTTTGTGAACAGGAGATAGAGCAGCTTCGCTCGGCTAATGTAGCACTTCAGAACCAGCTCAATATGGCTAATCTTTCGGCTTCACAGACCGCACAGACCGCACAGCTTGAAGCGTTCATCAGGAGCAATACTCCCGCAGCTTTCTAAGGGGGTAGACTATGAGAGAACTAAGAGATAAGTTACTTTGCGAACTCATGGATTATTCCAAAGGCGAACTTACAAGAGATAGCCTTAATATCATTGATACCCTGGCTCATGCTTGTAAAAATATTTGCAAGATCATGATGATGATGGAAGAGTCCGGCGAAAAAGCAGAGTATTACGAAAAATCAGGCCATGAGGTCATAGACGAACTTGAAAAAGTTGTTGAAAGATTAAAGTCTATGTAAAAGTTAAACCCCGTCTTAATTGGCGGGGTTTTTCATTGCGTAGATCGTATATAGGATTATACTGGAATAAAACAGAACCGATGATATTATGAAAACTATTTTAGTTGCGGGACTGATAAGCAAAAACAGTATCAGTAGTAGTATGGATATTATTAAATATATTCTTGCTTTCATTTTTGCCCCCTTTCTATGTCATCACGGATTAACTGTTTGATATATCCCATCTTTGACGGCTGTTTATCTAAATGCTCTAAAATGTCTTTGTCTGTTCCGAGATTTAGGATAAGGCCGATTTGCTTTGTGTGTGTGGCGTTATATTTTGCTGTTGCTCTGTTGTGTGCGGGGCTTGCCGTTTTATGCTTATATTTTTTCTTTTCTTCCATTGTGAATCTCCTTTAAGAAGATTATATCATTATATAACTATAAATCAAATAATTCCGTTCTCCCTTAATTCCTTTTGAAGACCAAAACGCTTGGCCTGGGTTTCAAATATCCTAACATCGTGCAGCAATTCCCCGTAGGATAATGACTTTTCTGCCGTTTCTGTCTGCCAGAGTTTTGCACTTTCTCTGATGGTCTCTTGACGGATCTCATAATCGGTTGCGTTGGGCCTGACTGATATCTCTATGTTATCGCCGGAGATTATATTTTTAACTGTCATTTCTTAATTCCCTTTAAAATAGCCTTTATTGCTTCAATTAGTTGTTCGTTGTCTATTACGCTATCATATATAAGAGCTTCAATTCTTTTAATAGCCTCTGTCTCTGTCATATCGTCTCCTTTTATCTGCATTTTGCGTGAAATTCGTGATATCCCCTAACTCTTGTTGTGGTGTAGTAAAAAGTTATTCGGGTGTAGCCTTTGTTTACAGCTTCTTTTAAAAATTCTTCAAAACTCATTCTAAACGGAAGATGGGTAGCAGTCATATTGTCGGGTAGCCTGGGATAGTCTTGTCCGTAGTTGGTAAGTATCTCTTTTCCGTTAATTGTCATTTTTCTCATGTTCTGTCTCCTTTACTGAAAAGCGTATATTCCGTATTCTCTGTACCCTGTGTTCCAAACATCAGCAACTTCTTTTGCTCTTTTAAAAGTCTCGCAAGCGTCTATCGAAACGATTTTAAAACCATAACAAGCGTGAAAGTAATTTAAAAGGTTGTAGCAATTAGGTACTTTTTCGGCGTGTGAAAATGTCTTTCCGTTCTCGTTTTCTTCTGTGATTACAAAGTAAGTGTATTTCATGTTTTGCTCCTTTCTGTTAGTCAAGTGTTACCCCGGTTCGTTTGTGCCACTCTTCGATCATTTTTCTTAATTCTCGGTTCATTTTTCTAATATAGTAGCCTTGCTCTTTATCGTCCGTCTGATAATATGTGATACACTCTGCTTCTGATAATGCTTCTAAAATTGCCTTGTATGCTTCCATTTTGTCTCCTTTCAATATCCTAACCAGTTTCTAAGCTGCTTTGCTGTAAAGTCTGTAATGTCTGTAAAGTATTCTGTGCCGTTTAAGTCGTAACTATCCAGGGCAATGATCCGTCCGGCCTTAGTTATAAAAAACTCAATGTAGTGCGATTTTAAGATGTTTATAAACTGATTTCTTGTAAGTTCGTTCATGGGTTCTCCTTTCAATTTACGAAATAGTCCAGTTCTGATTTTGAGATATAGATTTCATTAGATGCAAGGTCTTGTAATTCGTCGGCAAGTTCTTCACTGTTTGTGGGTAGAAGATCGTTTCTCTGGCAAAGTGCTATAAGTTCGTTTACAAGTGCTGTAAGTTCGTTGTTGCTCATTTTTTTATCTCCTTTCTATGCTTTCAAGTTCGATCATTTCAAAAGGGTTCTGTCATATATTTTCTGTAATGGTCTGTTTCAGTAAAACCATACTGTCTGCCGTTTTCTTCCATATAGTCCATTAATTTATTGACAAAGCTCTTTTTTATGCCTATGTCCTTAATGGTGTGCTTTTCTTGCCACTCTACTGTTAGGCTTTCGTCAAGGTCTTCGGGGTTTTCGTCAAGGATCAAAGTACAGCCGTAGTCGTCAGTTAGAAAGTAGTTGCCGTTTTCAAGTTCTCCTATGAAAAGCCATACACCCCCGCCTGTGTAAATTGCTTGTGCTGTTTTGATTTTCATTTTCGATTCTCCTTTCAAATTGCGTATTCGTTTCTAATTTCTCTAAAAAAGCCGTCGTAGGTTCTGTCGCTGTTTCTGAATATTCTTACAAGGTCTTGCGTTGTAACATAAGTGGGTAAAGCGTAACATTCGGCGGGGTAGTCAATGCGGATTACTTTAAGCTTATTCGTGTTCATATCAAAATCGTCTTCATGGCTGAAAAGGTCTACATCTACGTTCCATTTGTAAAGATCCATATTCATTTTTCCAAAGGTTACATTTTCAGCAATGCCGGAAAGTGCTTTCTTAATCTCTTTTGCCATCGGGTTTGATACTTTTACTTTCATGTCGTGTTCTCCTTTATTCTGTGTACTCTTTAATTGCGTTTATAAGGTTCTCTAAATGGTCCTGAATTTCGTTGTTGATTTCTGCAAAGTCTAGTGGGATATCAACGGAAAGTCCGTTAAAAGTGATGGTGTAGTGGGGGATCGGGTAGTCCTTGTCGTCTTGCCAAGCGTCAAGCATTTTGTCGGTTTCTTCTTCTATGTCGCTGCGTATGTAGATCACTCTAGATAATGCCTTTTCAAGTTCTGTCATCTTGTTTTCTCCTTTCTTAATCGATTCGGGTGTAGCCGTATGCGTCAAGCTCTTTTATCATTTCCTGGCGGTCTCTTTTGCTGATTTTGATATATCCCGTGTAATTAAATATGTTGTAGTCGGTTTTATATGTCTTCTTGTCGTGGTCAATTTCTAATGCGTAGGTGTTGCCGTTTATGTCTGTTTTTGTTTTAAAGTATTGTTTCATTGTGTTTTCTCCTTTCAGTCAAGTTCTTTCCTGATTTCTCTTTTTAGTGCGTTGTATCTTGCTTTTGCTTTTTCAAGCGTGGGGTAAATGCCGGATTTTTCTTCTATTGCTATATAGTCGTTAATCATTCTGTTTTTTGCGACTCTATAACAAGGTGAAAACTTATCTTGTTCTATTGTTATGCTGTAAAGTTCGTTATATCCTTTGATCCTTTCGGATTTAATGGTAAATGTCATTGCCTTTTCTCCTTTTCTGGTGGTGGGTTTGATGTTATCGCCCCCACGTTTTCAGCTTTTATTGTTCGTTTCTGGTGGTCTGTATGCTTTCTTCTACGATGTCAAGAACCTTTTCTAATCCGTTGTTGTGTTCCTTGTCCCATTTCATAACTTGCTGACTCGTTGCGTAATATGTCTCATATCCGTTAAAGTACAATTCCTGATTTATAAAGAACATCATTTCATTTATTGCTATGTTTCTTCTTTTTCTTCTTGTGTTGAATCTTTCATCATAAAGGGCTTTTGTGTTTTCGGCTGTGATGTTAACAAGGTGTGCAAAGTATTCAATATTTAATTCGTTGTTGCTCATAAGGTAGCCACCTAAAATCTCGTATGTGTAATTCTGGTTTGTTCTTGTTCTCATAGTGTTTTCTCCTTTGCTGTTTGGTTTAGTAGTTAGATGTTTGAAAGTTCTTTAATAAGGCTTTCCGCTTGTTCGTTGGTGGTGTGATATTCTTCTGTTGCTGTGGTAATGTCTTCATTAAGCAATTCGATGTAGGTGTTAAGGTGTTCTTTGTCGTTCATAATCCTTTCTGCTTCTTCTTCAATTTCGTCGTCGTAATTGAATGACGCTTTCCAATTTTCGTTGGCGTACTTGATAAGGTTTAAAGCGATTTCTTTCTTCATATTTTTTTCTCCTTTCGTTTCGTCCCTTTCCGTCTTTCAGCACCCTTAAAATTGATATCAACTGTAGGGGTGTTTATTCGATTTTGTGGGGGCGTTTCGTTGTTTGATGATGTCATTATATAACGACACTAAAAACATTGCAACACCCATTTTTTAAAATTCGATCCTTAAAACCCTTGAAATGTAGACGGGGCAAGGGATAGAAAAAATTGAAAAAAATTTTAAAAAGTTGTTGACTACACGAAAAAAATATGATTTTTACTACACACAACACCCACGAAACCCGCATAAATCAAGGCTTACAGAGAATTGACAACAAACAGAAGATAGAAAAATCTATAGTTCCTGGTGGTCTTGTCTTTCAGTATTCATCAGCATTACAGCCGATTTAACATACACTAAAATTCACAATAAAAACATATAACAGAAAATGTATAACACCCTTGAAACGTAGGCGGAAAGCCTAACACAGCCGATTAGCACATCACAAAACATAATATATCATAGTACTACGACACCCACAGAACGCCCATTACATCAGCGTTTCAAGAGATTAATAGAAAGAGCTTTTTGCAAGATCGATATAAAATCTCATAAGATAGAACAACGCTCAAACGTAGACGGGACAAGGCCTACAGCGTTTTATCATATAGAAGAAAAGCAACAAACCGGAATTGTCAACAGCCTTATTCTTCAGTATTCATCAGCATTTCAAGGGATATCGCTATAAAAAACATAAAATTCAGGTATCACAATTACACCGAAAAGGAACGAACGAAAAGAGACTAAAAAGGAAAAGAAAAAGAGACGGAAAAACGGAAACATATTTCCATATAATGAAAAGAGATTTCACCCACAGACAACGGAAAGATTTTTCTGTATGGAACGAACGGAAGAAAATCACATCTGAAAAGGTGAAAAGATTTTTCTATAAGAAGAAAGACAAAGCCACCCCGAAAGATCAACATTGTTAAATTCTTAACAAGATGAAAAGACTTTTAAAGTCTTAAAGACATATTTCTGAGTTCTATAACTTATAAGAGTAGGTCTACCCAAATAGGTTTAGTCTATATAAGAATATATACAAAACTCCATCACCCAAACTATGACAACAAAACTATGACAACAAGGGAAAAGCAACGAACGACACAGCACAGAAAAAAGTACCCACAGACTAAGGCTTAGTCTATATATAAGAGTAGTCTTCTGAAGACCATCTATAACTATTCGCATAAGCCGTATTTTGCGAACACTTACTCAGAACCCGCATAGATACAGCATATCAGAAAACGGAAAACGGGAGAGACTATTCTTTTCTATAGGTATACACAATATATAGTATGCCCCTAATTTTTTTTAAGGGGGTTGTATAGCTATAGGACGCTAGATCCTACAGTCCTATAGTACCCAGGTCCCCTACCCCCTTGACTACCCGGCCCCCTAAAATACCTCCTATATGTCCCATAGAAAATTTTATTTCTAAAACTTTTGCCCTACCCCTAATCCCTTGATATATCTGCATTACATGAGATTTAACTTATCTCTAAGGTGAAATTTAGGGGAAATTCATAAGAAGCGGAAATGAAATAAAGGTGAAATAATAGTGAAATGGTTAACATAAAACTCCTATATAATGTGTAAAAATTTACTCATAAAGTATTGAAATACCATATATAGTTTGATATAACATAATCAAAGGCGGTTGACATAATATGAAACTAACACAGGAAGAATTGAATAAACTGTTAGAAGAAGCACCGAAGGATAAGAAGGGAAGACCTATTATTCCTGATGCGGTATTTATGGAGAACTTGAAAGAACTTCCTAATGGTATCTTGTCCGATACGGGTAAATTATCTGGCAGCAAAGGATATATTGAACTATTACAGCCCGGCACTCAGAAGACGAAAGAGATCGCAAGCATGGGTGGGACAAAGGCACAGGAAAATAATGCGAAGCGTCGTTCATGGGCCGAGTCAATAGATATCTTCCTGAAGAAGACCGATGAAAACGGAGTATCTAATCAGGATAAGATCGTAGAAGCAATGGCACGGAAAGCATTAGATGGCTGTGTCGGTGCTTCAGAGTTTTTGAGAGATACCGTCGGAGAGAAGCCTTCTGAGTCGCTGAACCTTGATGTAATGACAGACGGTGATAAAGAGCTAATGGCAAATCTGATGAAGCGATTAAATGACGGACAGGGAAGCGTTAAGAAATAACGAAATAGAGTATTGCAGAGACCATATAGAGTATTTCATTGATGTGTATGGTCATATCGAAGTAAAGAAACCCGGAGAAGAAGTCGTCCAGAAGTTTGATATGTGGGACGCACAAAGGGAAGCGTTACATAGTATCTGTAATAACCGAAAGAATGTCATTTTAAAAGCTCGTCAGTTAGGACTATCGTGGTTGGTCGTTCATATCGCAGCACACTTACTTTTGACTAAAAACGGAAGGCTTGTAATAGCAATGTCAAGGTCAGAAGAAGAAGCGAAAGAACTGATAAGACGATTAACCTTTGTATTTGCAAATATGCCCGCACTGATCGCTGATGAGCGTAATAAGCCGAGTGGTTGGGAAGGGCCTACATATAAATCAAATGCGTTAGATTTAGTGGTTAAAAACGGCAATAACCCCGTTTCCACAATGAAGGCGTTTGCATCATCGCCTAATGCGGGCCGTTCGTTTACAGCGGATATTTTGATCCTTGACGAGTGGGCGTTTCAGGAGTGGGCGGAAGATATATGGGCGGCAGCGTACCCGACTATCTCTGCTCCCGATGGTGGTAAAGTAATCGGCTTATCCACAATAAAGCGTGGTTCGCTCTTTGAAAGAATATATACAGACCCCGATAACGGGTTTAATAAAATCTTCATACCGTGGTATGCAGACCCTTCGAGAGACGCTAAGTGGTATGAGGATAATAAAAAGACTCTGGGAGACTTAATGACACAGGAGTTTCCCGCAACTGTTGAAGAAGCGTTAGAAGTGCCTGGCGGAGCGTTCTTCCCCGAAGTAAATGAGTTAAACACTCTTGCTAATGATCCGCTTGATGGTTACACGAAAGTCTATGTTGCTATCGACTACGGACTTGATATGTTCTCCGCACATTGGATAAAGATAAACGACCGTGGAGAAGCACAAGTCTTTAGAGAATACGATGCACCTAATCTAACCATCGGACAGGCGGCAGAAGCACTTAATGATATGTGTACCGAACCCGTAGAGTTATTCCTTGCACCGCCCGACCTTTGGAATAGGTCTCAGTTAAATGGTAAGTCAAGAGCTCAGTTATGGGAAGAAGCGGGAGTTAGTTTAACAAAGACAAGCAGAGATTTTCCGGCGGGTTGTGCTGCAATGAAAGAGTGGCTACGCCCAAGAGAGAATAAGAAGTCAAGATTAACCTTACTAAAAGGCGAAGCACCTAATCTGTATAACTGTTTAAAGCGAATACAGAAAGATGATAAGCAACCAAATGTATATGCTAAGAAGCCACATGATTTAACACACGATCCCGACTCACTTAGATACTTTTGTGTATGGTGGACGACATCAGCAAAGCCTGACAGAAGCAGTCGTAAGAAGAAGTGGCGGGCAGATATGTTAGAGGACTACGACAACGCAGATGCAGAAACCAGAGCAAAGATGATATCGCTCTACGGAGAACCGATAAGGTGAAACTGTTTAAGAAAATGGCAAACATCATAAAACCTAACAGAAAACTTGACGAGTGGAAAGATAAGTACACAAAGTCTAAAAACGCTTATGAGACTCAGCTTGCCCGTATGGTTAATCAGGAAAAGCTGTACGAAGGCGATGCGTTTACCCGTCGTTCAAAGAATAAGGGTGGTGGTGAAGCGAAAGCACTTGCAGAAAATGTAAGGAACATCACCTATGAATTAATAGAGACAGAAGTAGACTCGTCTATCCCTATGCCTAAAGTAACAGCAATTCACCCTGAAGATCAGGAACAGGCTGAGATTATCGAGCGTATGCTTGAAAACGAGATCCGTCTCTTGAACTTTAAGGAAATGAATGATGTATCTGAGAGAGTAACTTCTGTTCAGGGCGGAGACTGGTATCACGCAGAGTGGGAGTCAAGAAAGAAAACTCATTGCACACTCGGACAGTTAGAGGTAAATGAGAGAGACCCGCAGACCGTTATCCCCCAGGCGGGCGTTACAGACCCCTATAAGCTCGATTATATCTTCGTGCAGATATCTATGACTAAGGACGCTGTAAAGCGTGTCTATGGCGTTGATGTAAGCGAAGAAAGCAATACTGAAGTCGAGAATAAGAAAGAAGTAAATGACGAGCTTGTAACCGTCATTAAGACCTATTACAGAGACGATAAAGACGAAATCGGTATCTTTACATGGTGCGGTGATACAGTCCTTGAAGATATGGAGAACTATCAGGCAAGAAGGCTGACCCGTTGTAAGAAATGCGGAAGGGTAAAAGACGGAGACACTTGCGAGTGCGGTTCTAAGTCTTTTGAAACTACCGTAGAAGACTACGAAGAAGTAGAAGAAGATATCGTAACCTTGTCGAGAGATAAGAACGGAAATAAGAAAACAATTCCGGCGTATGAAGATGTAGACAGCGTAGAACTTGACGATATGGGTAATCCTGTTCTTGACGAAATGGGTATGCCTAAAATCACCGTCAAGCATCAGCATAAGAAGATACCGTACTATAAGCCTAATGTAATGCCACTTGTCTTAAGGCGTAATGTCAGCAAGTCAAAGTCATTAATGGGCGTTAGTGATGTTGCTGTAATCGAAGATCAACAGGACGCAATAAAGAAGTACGGCTCAAAGATGCAAGAGAAGATTTTAAAGGCGGGTTCTATCGTAACCCTTCCTGAAAATCTCCCCATTGAAACTACAGACCAGGAATTAAAGATAGTCAGAATACAGTCTCCTAATCAGATACAGATGATAGGAGTGCATAACCTAATTGCAGACACTTCCTACGACCGTATAGCAATCAATGACAATTACGAAGCGGCAAGGTCTACCTTAGGTATTACCGACGCATATCAGGGTAAATATGACGCTTCTGCGGTGTCTGGAACAGCAAAACAGTATTCCATTAATCAGGCTGCGGGCCGTATGGAAAGTAAACGAATAATGAAACAGGAAGCGTATTGCAGACTGTATGAAATTATGTTCAAGTTCATGCTTGCATACGCAGACCAACCCGTACCGTTATCCACAAAGAACCCCGATGGAAGTTATGACTTTTCACATTTTGATCGTTATGAGTTCTTGAAAGTGGACGAAAACGGCGAACTGTATTGGAACGACGAGTTTATCTTTGAAGTAGACCCGACATCTACGATTATGATGAACCGTGAAGCAATGTGGCAGCAGATAGACATGAAGTATCAGAGTGGTGCTTTCGGGCCTATCGGAGAGCCACAGACACTACTTAACTACTGGACTTTCATGGAGAAGAACGATTATCCCCATGCTTCAGAGATAAGACAAATGTTTGCAGAGCAGATGCAAGAACAGCAACAGCAGATGCAACAGCAACAGTTAATGCAACAGATAGGAGCAATGAACAATGGAACTATGCCCCAAATGTGATACCGCATTACGCATAACCGCAAGTAAGTACATTATGAGACAAGGCGAAGTATATTTCGTTCAGGAGCTTACTTGTCGTAACCCTCAATGTGAAAACAACGGACAAGTCGTTGATAAGATAGAACATCACATTGAAGTGGAAAAAGAATAAGGGCCGTAAGGCTTTTATATAGATCGCAACTAATAGCGTAAAAATAGGAGAACAAATATGGAAGAACTTGAAAACGGCGTAAACGAGTCTGAACCCGCCGAGCAGACAGAGTCAGTAAGTGAACCCGAAGAGGGAACTGAAAGTGCAACCGAAGGGAACGCTGAAGGAAACGAAGGTGTAACCGAAGAAGCACAGCCGGAACTTGACCGCAATGCTATCTATGCAGATGCAAGACGCAAGGCAGAGTCCGAAGCAAGACGCAAACAGGCAGCCATTGACGCACAGTTTGCAGACAGATTTAAAGGCTTTACTAATCCCAAAACGGGACAGCCTATCGCTTCAGCACAGGACTACTTCGATGCATTTGTAGCACAGGAAGAACTTGCGACCAAACAGGAACTTGCTGATAAGGGAATTGACCCTAATATTATCGAAAACGCTGTAAACAATAGTCCGGCTATTAAAGCAGCAAACGCTCTTTTGGCAGAGCAGAGACTAAAAGATGTTCGTACTTATCTTGATAAGCAGATAGCGGAAATCGGTAAAATCGATCCCGACATAAAATCTGCGGCAGACATTGAGAAGTCCGAAAGATATCCCGAAGTCTTACGCTATGTCAATGAGAACCATCTTAGCGTAGTCGATGCTTATAAGTTAGTCTATGCGGACAAGCTGAGTGAACGCCATACCGCAGCGGTAAAACAACAGGCTATCAACAACGCTAAATCACAGTCGCACTTAACAGCAACAGACGGTGGAACATCGAACGGAAACGATTTAGTTGATATCCCGTCAAATGTAGTTAATCGATGGAAAGAGTGGTTTCCTGATAAGACTATGAAAGAGTTAAGAGTGCTGTACAACAATTCATTGCACTAATAACCAAACGGACAATGCAGACTATGAGCATTGCCCCTAACCTTAAAAAATTAAAGGAGAAAAGATATGGCAGCAAATATCGTATCAAAAAACGGCGGTCTCATTAATGATACCTGGAATGTGAACGCACAGATGATGGAAGCATATATCAACGAGGTATATGACAAGGAACTTCCCTGGGATCAGTATGTAAAAGATGTATTCAATGTTAAGAAGTCAAATCGTTTCGGAGAGAAGATCGGTATTGTAACCGAGTTCTCAGACTTCACCCCTATGTCAGCCGATGGAGCTTCAGCACCTAAAGATGATATCCAGTCCGGCCCTACCAAGACCATTGAGCATACCACCTTCAAAAAGCAGTTCAGAATTACCCGTGAAGCAAACGAGGACGCTGAAATCGACATGATGAAGGCTAAGGCTGCAAACATGGTTAAGGCTTACAAGAGAACCCGTGCGGGACTTGCATCTGCACTTCTTGTAGCAAACGCTGAAGCAGCTTCTACTACCATCAGCGTATCATACGGCGGACTTACCTTCTCTTGTGCATCTGCTGACGGAAAGGCAATTTTCGCAAAGGATCACCCTGGTATCGTATCAGGCGTACCCGCACAGTCTAATGTATTCACTACCGCTTTCGGTAACGACTCCACTACTCTTGCTAAACTTGCAAACATCGGAGCAAACTTTATGAACGGTTCTGGTAACTATATGGGATATACCTTCGATACCATCATCGTTCCCGCTAACTGTGGAAGACTTATCGACCTTTGTAAGAAGATTATCGTTTCCGAGCATGTTGTTGGTTCTGCTAACAACGACAGAAACATTTACAAGGGCGAGTGGAAACTCATCGTTGATCCTTGTTGGCATGTAGCCAACGCTTCACATGAGCCTTTCATACTCATGTCGAGCGAAGCTAATCAGGAGCTTATCGGTAATAAGTTCTATGACAGAGTTGCACTTGATGTAACTTCTCATGTCGATCAGGACACTGACGATATGATCTGGAACGGCTACGCAAGGTTCTCTGCCGGATTTGCTTCATGGCAGCATGTAATCATGGGTGGTGCTGTATACGGTTCTTCCCTTTCATAAACTTGTTTCCCCCTGGGTTTCGGCTCAGGGGGAATTATAAGGAGAAAATATGATTAAACAGTATCTTATGGAAAATGGAAGGGTATACGAAATAGTAGGCCGTGATGACTTCGGCAGACATGTATGCCGTCTCACAGGGCTTACCGAGATACCCAAAGACGAACCTTTGAAAAAGCCTGTTGTCGAAGAAGTTACAGAAGAACCCGAAAAGCCTAAGAGAACAAGGAAGAAATAATGTATACCTGGGAAGATATAAAACTTGCAACCTTACAGAAAATGTTTGCGGCAGATGGTTCAGAGATCGTCAATGACGAGTCTACTAAGGACTATCTTGCGGGTATGCCTTACGCAGCAAATGAAGGTCTATTAAGACTTGCAACAGCGGGAAAGTTTATCACTAAGCCGATAAGCCTTAATCACATGCCCGCAAAAAACCTTATACCCGAACAGACCGCACAGGCACTAACAGACGCAAGAGATGTATCTTTCACAGTAGATGGCGGACAGTCCATCTATTTACAGTACACGGGGTATATAACTGTAACCGTTACGGGCGGAGATTATGCCGAACCTTATACGGCAGACCTTCCCGACTCATGGGGCAAGTATAGCGAAAATAGCGGAAATCTGAATAACTATTCTAAGAGTCCTATTACTGTTCACTTCTCATCAGAATATCCGGCAACGATAAAGAATATCGCTATATATGACACAAGGTTTCCCGATGATGAAGAAGGCAACGCACTTGTACCTGAATACGGCAAGTACATTAAGTATGACTTAAAGAAACTTGCACCCGACTTCTATAACCTTTTCGGAAATTCTATATGTTACGAAAACGGAAATCAGTATCTTAACACTACTGACTATTACAGAGAGAACGATCATTTACTTGTACTTCCCGCAAATATGCCTGGTATGTACACGATTTATTATCACGCATATCCTACGCAGATAACCATTGAAACGGAAGACGACTATGTACTTCCCATCGACCCCGATGTTGCTGTACTTCTTCCCTTGTATATGGCGGCAGAACTCTATAAAGATGACGATAACGGTATCGCCACAACTTATAGAAACGAGTTTGAAGTCGGACTTGAAGCACTTGTAAATACTTCTCATTACTCAGGCAAAGAAGCGTTTGTATCGGAGTGGGTATAAATGGCTGTATCATTTAAAGTTCCCGCATCTCCTAAACGGAGTATGCTGACAATAGATACATTTTTAGGGGCAGACTTCACTAACGACCCCGCAAATGTAGATATAGATAAGTCCCCGAACATTTTAAATATGATCCGTGATGTTCCCGGCAAAGTCAGAAAGACGATGGGATATAAGACTATCGCCACTTTTTCTGATGCAATTAACGGATATCATACAATGCACGGCAAGGCACACGGCCTTGTACATGCGGGTACAAAAATATATGACGGAGATTATGAGTCTCCTACAGAGCTTTACGCAGATGCAAACAACGCAAGGTCAAGATCGTGGCAATTTGGCGACAAGGTTTGTATTCTTGACGGTAAGGCTTTATTAATATGGAACGGCACTACAGTCGCTAAAGCAACGGATAACGCAAAGATACCCGTAACTTTAATAGGTGGTAAGCCGTCTGGTGGTGGTACTTCATACTACCCTTTAAATCTTTTGTCCCCTGGCTTTACCGAACAGTTCTTAGGTGAAGCGGGTGTAACTGAATATCACTTGTCATATAAAGACCTTGACGCTACCGCTGTAACCGCACAGAAGATGAATAACGACGGTACATGGGCGGACTTAGTAGAAGGTACAGACTTCAGCGTTAACCGTACAACGGGCGTTGTAAATTTCGATGCACCGCCGGGAGTATCACCCGTAACAGGCGAAGACAATGTAAAGATAACCGCATACAAAACCGTAAGCGGTTACGCAGATAGAATTAATAAATGTAAAATCGGAGTTTTATTCGGAGCAAGTGGAGATTTAAACAGACTGTTTGTTTCTGGAAACCCCGACTCTAAATATATCAATTATCAATGGTTTTCCGCAGCAAACGATCCCACTTATTTTCCTGATGTCAATTATCAGTTAATCGGTACTTCAAAGTCAGCGATTATCGGATATTCCGTAATAAGCAATTACCTTGCTGTATTTAAGGATAAAGAAGAAGTCGAGCAGAATATCGTCCTTGTAACTAATACTACGGTTAAAGACGAAGTAACTTTCGCTACACAGACGACTATACACGGAGCTCCTTCAATATGCCCCGATGCACACGCTTATCTTGCGGGTGAACCGATATTCCTAACTAACTTAGGTGTATACGCTTTAACTTCTCAGGATATCACGGGAAGGGAACTGACTAACCTTAGATCGTTTTATTTAAACGGAAAACTCTTAAAAGAGACAGACTTAAGCAAAGCGTATGCACATGTCTATAAAGACTTTTATATATTAGCCGTAAATGGCGTTCTATATATCCTTGACGGCCTTCAGAGTGTACAGACGGATAAATCTGCACCTTACTCAACAAGACAGTTTGTAGGCTATTACAGGGACAATGTAGACGCTAATACAATGTGGGAAGCAGATAACGCATTGTGGTTTGGAACTACTACGGGAAATGTATGTAAGTTCTACACTAACGAAAATGCAATAGACAGTTATAACGATGACGGAGCAGCGATAATGTGTCGTTGGGAAACTCCTGACTTTGACGGAAAACTGTTCTATAAGAATAAGACTTTCAGATACCTTGCTGTAAGACTTAAACAGGCTATCGTAACTTCTATCCGTATGTCAGCAATGAAGCGTGGTATATGGACGGTACTTACGACTAATGCTTCCACAGCGTCGTATCTATCGTTTAAAGGTTTAGTTTTTTCAAAGTTTTCGTTCAGTTCAGACCTTACGAACAGGATAGTAGCGTTAAAGACCAGAGTTAAGAAAGTAGATAAAACAAGATATCGCTTTGAAAACCTAAATGTAAATGAACCCTTTGCGTTGGATAAAGTCGGTATCGAGTATGTTGAGAAAGGCAACTATAAACAGTAGGTGATGATATGGGAGATTTTCAGGACGCTTACAAAATCACTTCGGGAGACCGCACGGGTAAAGGTGTAACGGGACTTCCCGACACTCCTGGACTTAGCACGGGAGATATGCAAGCAAGGTTTGACTCACTCGGAAATCTTGCAATAGATAAGTTCAACGCCGTTGTTGACGCTGTTGGTGGTGGCGTAATTAACGATGATACCAAAATACCTACTATGAAAGATATCGTTGATTATGTCGTATCAATGGGTGGCGGTGATATGATTAAGGCTGTCTATGATACCGATGATGACGGTGTTGTAGATAACTCTACACTCTTTGCCGGACATGATGAAGTTTATTTCAAAAATCAGTATGCTCTTGCAATTCCCACTTCAGGATATACCGAAGAAACCGTAACTATTTGGAACGAGTCAAAAACTATGCAAGTAATTACTTTGACGAGTGATAAAGACGGAAACCCGCTTACAAACTTTGCTGCGGATATGGTTGCTGACTACCCCGTAAACCTTACGGGAGATATTGAAGATTTTAAAAAGTTATATGCAATAGAGATAGGACTTAACAGCGTAACCGTCTATATGGAAGAAGCTCCTACAGCAGCATTTAACATACTTATAAGAGAGGTGTGATATGAAGCAGATAAACCCTTTTTATAAATTTGGAAGTGGCGAAAGCGGTGTATGGACTACCCCCGTATCGTGTTCGGTGGGTGCTACTTCTTGCACAATAACAGATGCAAACATATTAACTACTTCTATCCTTGATCTGTATTACGAAAATACAAGCGGAAATGTACAGTATCACAACAGCGTTGTCGTAACTACAGGACAAGCGGTTATAAGTTTTGACGCATTAACCGAAGCTACAAGTTTTAGACTACATATCACTAATTTATAAGGGGGTTAAATATGGCGTGGGTAAAAATGCTTAGTGGCAAACCGCCTATAAAATATACGAAATATACTTTTGTATCAAAATCAACAGGGCCGGGCGACGCTTCAATATATGTAAAAAGATATAAAGTAGTAGGCAACCATGAAGAACAAACATATAACGGAGTTGCGTTATTTACAAACTCTGGATCATGGATTAACGACAGTAATGTTGCAATATCTTATACATCGAGTGGTTATCAATGGGTGCTTCAAATAAAGAAAAAGTTTCACTTTAACAGCATAACTAACCCAGAACAAACAGCACGAACACTTTATTGGGGTTATGGTTCGGCGGTGAATTATACCATTATCGTTGAGTAAATAACTGGATAGAGTGATTAGACTGTGTACATAGACGAAAGGATATCTAAATGAACGCTGATAAGGCAATAGAACTTATATCTAACTTTAAATCGTGTGGTTTAGGTATCGGCACAGAAACATTAAATCAGGCGTTAGATATGGCAATGGATAGTCTGAGAGAAAAGGCGGAGAAAGAACAGGCCATAGAAACCTTAACTCAGATAAGATGGTTTGCAGATGCAGAAGAACATAACAAAGAAGTAAAGGCACTCGATATTGCTATTGAAACTTTAAAGGAGAAACTATGAAACTCGGTATTGATATTTCAGCGTGGCAGAAAGGCTTTGACCTTAACTATGCAAAAGCAGAAGGTTTTGACTATTGCATTATTAAGGCGGGTGGAGCAGACAGCGGATATTACAAAGACAGTCAGTTTGAGAACTTCTATAAACAGGCTGTCAACGACAAAATGTATATCGGAGCATATTACTTTGGCAGAGCATTTAGTGTAGCCGATGCGGTAAAGGAAGCAAACTATTTTCTTTCATATCTACAGGGCAAGAGAATAGTACATGTCTACTACGATGTTGAAGGCAAAATGCTTAATCAGGGATATCAGCACCTTACTGAGATTATCGCAGCGTTTTGTCAGACAATGATTAACAACGGCTATGCGTGTGGAATATACACAAGTGAAAGTCAGTTCAATTCAAGATTTAATGACGCTGCCGTTGCTATCTTCCCGCACTGGGTTGCAAGGTATTCAAGTTATGCACCTAAACTTAAAAGCGGAGCTCCTATTGAGATATGGCAATACGGCGGTTCTGTAAACTATATCAGAAGTCCGAAGATACACGGAACGACTATAGACCAAGACCAGATAAACATAGAGTGGGTAGATGATGGTTCTATTCCTTTGGGAGAAAAGTCTAACGGAGTATCAGCACCCGTATACGAACAGAAAGAAGTCATCGTACCTACTGAAGTTAAGAGTGTAGATCAGTTAGCAAACGAAGTCCTTGCGGGAGTTTGGGGCAACGGCGTAATAAGAAGAGCAAAACTTACCGCAGCGGGATATGACTACAAAGCGGTACAGACGAGAGTAAACGAAATCGCTGAACATCGTAAAGAGACGGGTAAGCCTTATATCGTTTATAAGCCTAAGTATGGTATCAAGCGTGGCGATACTCTTTCGTCTATCGCAAAGAGATACAACACTACAGTTGAAAAACTTTGCATTGCTAACAACATTAAAGACCCGAATAAGATAATTGCCGGACAGGAAATCATCATCGTATAAGGAGACAAAATGGAACAGGAATATTTGTTAAAGTCCGTGCATGAAGAATTTGCAAAGAGAGTGCAAGAAGAAAACGACAGACAAAATCATAGACTTTCAGACCTTGAACGGATCGCCGTTGAAGCAAACGGAATACTTGCGTCAGTAGAACGCCTTGCAACAAATATGGAACACATGGCAAGGGAACAGGCAAAGCAAGGAGAACGCCTTGACAAACTTGAAGGCAAGGACGGAGAAATGTGGCGTACAGCGGTAACGCATGTAATACTAATCGTACTCGGTGGAGTAGCAACTTACTTTTTAACAAGGTTAGGTATGTAAAGGAGAGAGTTATGTTTGGAATAGTAGGAGTAGCAGCTATCACAGTTATATGTTATCTCATCGGTTTGGGAGTAAAGGCTTTTCCGCTTGATGATAAGTATATCCCGATTATCTGCGGTGTAGTCGGTGGAATACTCGGAGTTATCGGATATCTTAATCACATGCCTGACTTTCCCGCAAATGACCTTATTACAGCAATAGCCGTAGGAATTGTATCAGGACTTTCCGCAACGGGAGTAGACCAGATCAAAAAACAGATGAAGGGAGATAAGTAATGGCAAAGAAGATTTTAAATTCAAAAGGTAATCAGAGCGTTGCAAAGGCAACGACTACCACAGCAGCACCTAAGACAATAGCGTCAACGGGTGCGTCTAAGTCTACGCCTACATATACAGCACCTAAAGTTTCTGCGGGAACGGGAGCTGCTAAGTCAACAAATATATCCACCCCTACAGTTAAGACTTATGACGGTGGTGGAAACTCTAAGTCTTCTAATACTTCTTCCTCATACGGTGGACAGTCTAAGTCTACAGTCAATAATGTCAATATCAATGACACTATGGCTCAGGTAAGACAGGAAGCACAGAGACAGGCTGAAGCGGGTAAACAGTATGTTCAGAATATGCTTAATCAGTTACAGTCAAGCAGACCCGTACAGCTTGCAGATGACTTCTTTAGGGGAAGCGGAAACCCTAATATTTCTCCCGAACAGAGAACTAACGAAATGCTTGACGCTGTAAAGAACAGAACCCTTAATACAGGCATTTATGGTGCGGGTGCGGGAACAGGATATAGTCCACTTACATTAGCGTTGCTCAGACAAATGGGTATGTACACTCCTACTGAAGACAGAAAGTACACTACTGATCGTTGGACTAACGAAGATGATGATTTTGCAGATCAGTACGCACAGAACGCAATGATAGGCGATGCAAGATATGTGGGTACTCCTAACGCTATGCAAGGCGACAGCCGTTATGTCGGAAGAACAGATGCAATGTTAGGCGATCCCCGTTTTCAGACTAATGCGGGTACTAATGGTAGCAATTCTTATCAGTCGTTACAGAACGCACTTGCAAAGAATACCGCAATATCTACCATAGATAACCCTAATCCTAATGCGGCATATATTGAAGCTCCGGCTTTTATGGTTGACGAAAACGCTCCGAGATATAGGGCTGATGGTAGTGAAAATACCACGGTTGTTCCTATGAACTACTTTGATAATTATGGTACAGCAGATCTTTACGCTATGCGTGGCGATAAGCGTTATGAAGGTAGAGACCTTACAGACGCAAGAAAGTCATTAGACCACAACGAGACAAGGCCTTACTCTAATCCTAACTTCCCGTTTGGCACAGATACAAGTTCTGAAGATTTTGCTAATCGTATGAAGGGTGAAGAAAGCCTTTATGACGCATTACTTAGTGATAGATCAAAAGGAAATGGAGACTTAGGCGACAATTATAACTACAACTATAGTAATAATAGCGGCACTAATAAAGGTGGTGGCGGCAGCGGCAGCAGTCGTTCGAATGGAGTTTCAGGAATAGGCGGAGACGGTTCTATTGATATCTCAGCACTGTATGACCTTCTTAATCAGAGACTCGGAGAGTATGACGCTAACTTCGATGAAATGATGCAAGCACTCCTTGACTCTTACAATATGAACTTTGGTTCTCTTGAAAGTGCTTATCTCGATGCACTTAACAGACTCGGACTTAACTACGCAGATACCGAAGCACTACTGAACGGAAACCTTGATACTTCCAGACAGGCACTTGAAGATGACAGAACCCGTGCATTACAGGAAGCATACATAAGCCGTATGATGCAAGAGAAGAACCTTGCCGATCAGTTAGACGCTTACGGCTTAAGTGGTGGAGCTACAGAGTCCGTAATGGCAGACCTTAGAAATAACTACGCTAATAACCGTGCGTCAGTTGAAGATAAGGTACAACAGTCCCTTAGAGACCTTCTTCAGACCTATATGCAGAACCTTTCAGATGCAAGAGGTCGTTACAACGAACAGCTCCTTAGTGCAGAACAGAGCAGACTTAACGCAGCTCAGAACCTTGCTAATCAGTTCCAGGACGCACAGAACAGCGTCATAAATCAGAGAAGCAATGCAAGGGCCGGAGCATACGAAGACCTTTATAACACACTCGCTAACCTTACTATGAAAGGAATAAATTATGTCTCGTAAATATAGTTTGGCAGAAGTACAGGCATATAACGAAGGTGTAAGAAAAAATAGAGAAACACAGAGAGCTGCGATTAACAACGCAATGACAGCATTGGGCGGGGGAAACTCCGCCCCTTCGTCAGTTGTGCAGAGATCAATTCCACAGCTTGAAAAAGACCTTGACGATTTATATAAGGCTGCAAGTTATGAACAGA
>Ga0310696_10001107_pt1 | contig 39643 bp, 30 predicted proteins | sample AusTroGonzalo_MG_4_FD_203885 | JGI IMG/M metagenome (GOLD analysis project Ga0310696, IMG submission 203885) | Bovine rumen microbial communities from tropical cattle in Woodstock, Queensland, Australia - Gonzalo_02 (v2) (version 2) | ecosystem: Host-associated > Mammals > Digestive system >... | reverse complement strand
TGATTGGAGACGAACTCGACAAAACCAAAGCCGCGCCTCTTAAAATTGTGCTTTCAAAGACGCGTAGTGAGTCTAAGTTTTCGTCGCTGGATTTCGGTTCCGTTGACGATTTAATTGAAGCATACGGAAGTATAGAAAAGATGCTTTCTGACGAATTGCTCTGTCGCGTAGGGAAGATTGCGGAAGACGCTGAAGCGGGAAGAGAGGAGTTGCCCGCTCCGCGGGCAAAGTGAAGTGTTGCGCCGGGCGCAACGTGAAGTTTTGCTCCGCAAAGTGAAGTGTTTGCCGTCGTCCGACGGCAAACGTGAAGTTACCCCCGCGGCGGTCGCCGCGGGGGTAGTTCATTATTCTTTTTCAAACGAATCCTTATCGAGTCCGCAGACGGGACAGGTGAAATCGGCGGGAAGATCCTCCCATTTCGTGCCCGGCGCGATACCGTTTTCGGGATCGCCCTTCGCTTCGTCGTATTCGTAGCCGCAGGGGCAGACGTATTTCATCTTCGGTCCCCCTTATTTTTTGAAATAGCGGTTGAGGAGCCCCTCGAACGCCTTGCCGTGGCGCGCCTCGTCCTTCGCCATCTCGTGGACCGTGTCGTGAATGGCGTCGAGGTTCAGCGCTTTCGCTTTCTTCGCAAGGTCGAACTTGCCTTCGCACGCGCCCTTTTCGGCGGCGACGCGCATCTCCAGGTTCTTCTTGGTCGAACTCGTCACGACCTCGCCGAGCAGTTCGGCGAACTTCGCGGCGTGCTCCGCCTCTTCGTAGGCGGCTTTCTCCCAGTAAAGACCGATCTCGGGATACCCCTCGCGGAAGGCGACGCGGGACATCGCCAGGTACATACCGACCTCGCTGCACTCCCCGTTGAAGTTGGCGCGAAGCCCCTCGACGATCTCGGCGGGAACGTCCTTCAGCGCGCCGACCTCGTGTTCGGTCGCCCAGCCGGCTTCCTCCGTGACCTCAACGAACTTTTCGCCCGGCACTTTGCAGACGGGGCATTTGTCGGGTCTCTCGTCGCTCTCGACGATCGTGCCGCAGACGGTGCATTTCCATTTTTTCATGTTACGGTTTTCCTTTCTTTTGTCGGTTTGATCCGGTATTCGGAGAACTTTTGCGGGCGGTCGCCCGCCGTCCTTCTTCCGCTTTCTATTGTACCGTATTTTTGAGTGGCTTGTCAATAGAATGTTGACATTTTTCGGGGATTGGGATATACTGATATGGAATAAAGGAAGGGAGGCGGTCGCCGTGAAGATCCGGAAAACCGAATATCAGATCGGCGCGGGCGGCAGGACGGTACGCTTGGCGCTGCTTGCCGACCTGCACACGGGACCCGCCGAGGGGGTCGTTTCGATCCTCCGGGACGATCCGCCCGACCTGATCCTGATCGCGGGCGACCTCTACGAGAGCCCGCCGCGCAACCCCTTCGACGTTTCCGCCGCGCTGACCCTGCTTGCGGGGCTGCCCGCGGGGGTCTCCGCCTTTTATTGCCGGGGCAATCACGACCACAGCCCGCATCCCGGGATCGACCGCGCGCTCGCGGACGCCGGGGTCGCGGAACTCGACTCGACCTTCCGGACGCTCGACTGCGGAATCACGGTCGGGGGGCTCCGCTCGGCGTTCTATACCGGGGGCGTGCCCGATCTTTCGTTTCTCTCGTCGTTTGCGGCGCTTCCGGGGTATAAGATCCTGATCTCTCATCATCCCGAATACTATCCGAAATATATCCGCGCCCTGCCGATCGATCTGACCGTTTCGGGTCACGCGCACGGGGGGCAATGGGCGCTTTTCCGCCGCGGGCTGCTCGCGCCGGGGCAGGGACTGTTCCCGCGCTACACGGCGGGGGTCTACGAGGGGCGGCTCGCCGTTTCGCGCGGGTTGTCCAATCCCGTCTTCCTTCCCCGGATCGGCGCGCCGTGCGAGGTCGTGTATCTGTCGGTCTCTTTCACCGACGGGGAGGGAGCGCGATGACGGAGGTCCGCCGATACCTGATCGGGGACAAGCCCTTCTACCGCCGGGCGTTTTGCGTCGCGCTCCCGATCATTATCCAGAACGCCGTCACCAACTTCGTCGGGCTTCTCGACAATCTGATGATCGGGCGGCTCGGCACCGAGCAGATGACCGGGGTCTCGATCGCGAACCAACTCGTTTTCGTCTACAACCTCCTGATCTACGGGGTCGTTTCGGGGATCGGGATCTTCACCACTCAGTTCTTCGGGGCGGGGGACGAAAAGGGGGTGCGCCACACCTTCCGCGTGAAGGTGATCGCCTCCGGTTTTACCGCGATCGCGGCGGGACTGCTCTTTTTCTTTCTCGACGATCCGCTTCTGCGGCTCTTCTTCACCGAGGACGGGTCGGGGGTCGATCTGGAACTCGCCCTGCGGTCGGGGAAGGAGTATCTTTTCGTGATCCTTGCCGGGCTTCTCCCCTTCGCCCTGACGCAGGCGTACTCCGGCACGCTGCGCGAGGGGGGCGAGTCCGCCGTTCCGATGCTGGCGGGGCTTTCCGCGATCGCCGTCAACGTCGGGCTGAACCTCGTTTTGATCTTCGGGTACCTCGGCGCGCCGGCGCTCGGGGTCGCGGGCGCCGCGATCGCGACGGTCGCCTCGCGCTTCGTGGAGTTCTTGATCGTTCTCGTCTATACCCACGCGAAAAAACGGCGCTGGGGTTTTGCCGTCGGAGCGTACCGCCGTCTCTTCTCGGTACCGGGAAAACTGGTCAAGCAACTCGCGATCAAGAGTTTTCCCTTGGTTTTGAACGAACTGCTCTGGTCGGTCGGCACCTCCGCCGTCGTCCGCAACTATTCGACGCGCGGGCTCTCGGTCGTGGCGGCGCTGACCATCACGACGACGGTCGTGAACGTCTTCAATTCGGTCAATTTCGGGATCGGCGCGTCGGTGTCGATCGTCGCGGGACAGGCGCTCGGCGCGAACCGGCTCGACGACGCGCAGCGCGACGCCTGCCGGATGATCGCCCTCGCGACCTTCTCCTGTCTCTTCGTCGGCGGGGCGCTCGCCGCGCTCGCGCCCGCCTTTCCCCTGATCTACAATACCGAGGAGGCGGTGCAGGATCTTGCGACGTCGCTGCTCTTCGTTTCCGCCGCCTGTATGCCGATCGGCGCGTTTATGCAGGCGTCGTATTTCACCATCCGCTCCGGCGGGAAGACGCTCGTCACCTTCCTCTTCGATTCGGCGTTCGTTCTCGCCGTCAGCTTTCCCGTCTCGTATCTTCTGGCGGCGAGGACGGCGCTCCCGATCGTGTGGGTCTATCTTTTCGTGACTCTGCTCGACCTGATCAAGTGCGTCGTCGGATTCATCCTGATCAAAAAACGGATCTGGCTGCACAATATCGTCTCCGACCAAACGGCGGCGTAGCGCCGCCGATTCATCGGGGAAACGGATGCATTGCGCCTCTCGGCGCGTGAATTGCCTTCGGCGTGAAATGAACGGCGCTGCCGTTCGTGAATTGCGATCTTCAATCGCATAAAGAAGCCCCCCTTTTCGTATAGTGTACGGAAAGGGGGGCTTTGCTTTGCGGTTTTTGAGGGGGTTTTTGTCGGTTTTGCTGTCGGTCGGTCTGCTTTTGTCGGTTTCGTCCTGCGGGGACGGGGGGAAAACGCCGCGGGATCTTTACGCCGCGTTTGCCGAAAAGTATCCCCTTCCGCCGCATCTGCTCTTTGACAGCGGGGCGGGGCAGAGCGACGCGGAGTATCTTTCGGATCCCGACTTCAATCTGCTTTTCAGTCGCCCGGACGGGAGCGACGATCGGGAGGATATCGCGGCGTTCGTCCTCTGCCTCGGGGCGTCGGGACGGGTCTTCTACGAGTGCGGGTTCTTCCTTTGCGTCGACCGTGCCGGAGCGCGCGAGGTCGAGAATCTCTGCCTTCTGCGCTGCGAGACGGTGCGCCGGATGCGTGCGGAGGTCGACGTCTCCGCCGTCGCGGATCCGGTCGTATTGCGCCGCGGAGCGTGGGTCGTCTATCTCGCGCTTCCCGATAACGACCGCGCCGAGGACGTGTTGCGGAGAGTGTTTTGACGGGGGTTTTCGCGCTTTCTTGTAAGAAAGCGCGGCAAAGAACTTCATTAGTGAATGAAGTTTGCGGCACGGCTCGTGACTCGCCGCGCCGCGGGTTCAAAAACGGGACGGCGTCCCGGACGGTTTGCTTTTTGTCAATATACACGCCGCCGGACGAGATCTCGTCCGGCGGCATATCGCGTTGCGCCGTGGCGCAACTTATCGCGCGCGGGCGCGTCAGCGCCCGCGCCTTACTCGCCCGCCGTCAGGCGGATCAGGAGTTCGCCGTCGTCCGGCGCCTCCCCCCGCAGGGCGGCGCGGCAACGGACGGTCGCCCCGCATTTTTCGCAGCGGTGGACGATCACGAACCCTTTTTTCGGGTCGGGCTCGGTCTTCACCGGGCGGAGCAGACCCCCGCAGGGGTTGGCGCGGTCGCCGGGCATCCGGTCGACGTGAAGCGACCAGAGGCAGAAAGGGCAATGGTTGCGCGAGGTATAGCCGAGGGGCGGCACCTCCCGTCCGCAATGAAGACAGGTGAAGCCGCCGTCGTTTTTCTGAAAGCGTTTTCCCTCGGTCACGGTTCCTCTCCTTATTTTCCGACGCAGAAATGCGAAAAGATCTCGTCGACGATCTCGCCCGAAACCGTTCGTCCGTCGACCTCGGACAGCGCGGCGAGCGCGCTCTCCGCAAGCGAGGCGGCGGCGTCGATCGGCACTCCGCGGGACAGCGAATCAAGGCAGGACGCAAGGTCCTCCCGCGCCGCCGACAGCGCGGCTGCCTGCCGGGCGCCGGCGACGATCGCGTCGGTGCCGGGCGAGAGCGTCCCGTCGGTCAGCGCGCCCGAAAGATAGTCCCGCAGGGCGTCGAGCCCCTCCCCGGTCTCGGCGGAGACCGAAAACGACGCGGGAGTCCCCTCCGGCAGATCGGTTTTTTGCCATACGGCAGGCAGATCCGACTTGTTCAGGATCAGCACGGCAAGCCCGGAAAAGCCGCGGGCAAGGTCGATCAGTTCCCGATCCTCCCGTTCCAAGGGGCGCGAGGGATCGAGCACGAGCAGAAGCACTTCGGCGCCCCCGATCTTCTTCCGCGCCCGTTCGACCCCGATCGTTTCGACCGGGTCGGAGGTGTCGCGAAGCCCCGCGGTATCCGCCAGACGAAGCAGGGCGCGCCCGACGGGGAGCGGGTATTCGATCACGTCCCGGGTCGTTCCCGGGATCTCGGTGACGATCGCCGCGTCCTCCCCGAGCAGGCGGTTGAAGAGCGCGCTCTTGCCGACGTTCGGTTTCCCTGCGATCACGGCGGGGAGTCCCTCGCTGATCGCGCGTCCGGTGCGGTAGGTGTCGCAAAGCGACGAGAGGTCGGCAAGGATCGATCCGATCCCCGCTTTGATCTCGTCCGGCGACAACTCGGAAAGATCCTCGTCGGGATAGTCGATCCCGGCGTAGAGCGACGAGAGAAGCCCGAGCAGCCGGTCGTGCAGGTCGCCCACCGCGTCGCGGAGACGGTCGCGCGAATCCGACGCCGCAAGCCGTACCTGGTCTTTCGTGACGGCGTCGATCGCCAGTCCGATCGCCTCGGCGTCCGAGAGCGAGAGCTTGCCGGCAAGGTACGCCCGGCGCGTGAACTCCCCGGCGGGCGCCGGGATCGCCCCGGCTTTGAGGGTCGCCTCCAGCACCATTCCAGTCAAGAGAGGTCCGCCGTGGCAGGACAGTTCGATCACGTCCTCGCCCGTATAGGAGTGCGGGGCGGGGAAGAAGAGCAGGAGCCCGTCGTCGATGATCTCGCCGTCAAGCAGGATATCGCCGTAGACCGCCCGTCGCGGAGCGTGGGCGGACAGCGGTTTTTTGTCCCTCGGGGAAAAGCATTTTTCCGCGACAGCCAACGCGTCGTCACCCGACACCCGGATAACGGCGACCCCGCCCTTTCCGGGCGGGGTCGAAACGGCTGTTACGGTACCGACGTGCCCGATCACGCCGGATCGCCGTCCGGGTTCTCGTCGTCGGACGAGTCGTCGGATCCTTCTCCGTCGTCCGACACCGACAAAACGTCTGCGCCTTCCTCGACGCCGATCTCGGTCTCGATCTCGACCTCGATCTCGGATTCCTCCTCGATCTCGGGTTCGATCCCGACTTCGGGAACCGGCTCGGCGATCGGCGCTTCCTCTTCGCGGACGGCGGCGTTTGCCGGTCTCCGCTCAAAGAAGATCACGACGCGGCGGTTGTTGTCGGATCCGACCGAAGAGGTCGTCACGCCCTCGATCCCGCTGACCTCGTCGTGGATGATGCGGCGCTCGTAGGGGCTCATCGGCTCGAGCATCACGTTGCGGCGGGTGCGCTTCGCCTTCTCCGCCATCCGGCGGGCGACGGCGCGGAGCGCCTCTTCGCGTTTCGCGCGGTACCCCTCGATGTCGATCGTCACGCGGGTATGGTCGCGCTCGCCCTTCGCGTTGAGTTGGGCGCAGGCGAGGTTCGCCAGATACTGGAGCGAATCGAGCGTGTCGCCGTGGTGCCCGATCAGACTCGCGGCACCCTCGCCCGCGATCACGATCCGGCGCGTGCCGTCGGAGGTCGAGTAGAGGGTGGCGGTCGCGTCAAGACCGAGGTTGGCGATCAGCGTGTTCACGAAATCAAGCGAACGGTCGTCGCCGGGAGCCGCCTCGATCTTTTCGAGTTTCACCTGATCCTCCGGGATCACTTCGCTCCGCTTTTTCGGCGGCTGCGGGTTCGGATTCTCGCGCGGGATGCGCTCGTCGAACCGCGGGCGTCTCTGCTGCCCCCGGTCGTTTTTCTTTTGGGGCTGATTGTTCCGTTCGGGTCTCGGCTGTCTCTCGGGACGGTTCTCCCGGGCGGGCTGCCGGTCTCTTTGCGGCGCGGCGTTTCTCGGCGCGTCGTCGGGCAGTTCGATATAGGCGCGCACCTTCGCCGGCTTCACGCCGATCACGCCGAAGATGCCCTTGCTTCCCGCGTGCAGGATCTCGTACTGTACGTCTGCGAGTTCGTCCGCGCCGAGCAGGGTGCGGGCGAGTTCCTTGGCTTCCGATACGTCCTTTCCGGACGCGATCACTTCTTTAATCACGGTTTTGATCCTCCTGAATCAATCGTCTTTTTCTTCGGTTTCTTTTTCGGCGGCGCCGGTCGGGTCGACCGTCTTGTCGGGATCCGGCGTCTCTTCGGCGACCTTATAGCCGGTCGGCGCGTTCCCGTTCTCCTTCTTGAAGTCCTCGGGCTTCAGTTTCCGTTGGGACGCGGAAGCGTTCGGACGGCTGCGCTTTTTGGGCTGATTGTTCGGCTGAGGTTTCTTTTTCTCTTCCGGGAACTCGTCGTCGTCGTCAATGTGATGGAGCGAATGCGGACGGTTGCCCGAGTTGCCCGATCCGATATAGGCGGGGCGCTCGACCTGCTGTTTTTTCAGGTCTTTCGCGATCTGCTCGAGTTCTTCCTTCGAGTATTTCGGCATCGGCATCACCTTCGCCAGGATCAGCGTCTGCGCGATCCCGAGCACCGCCTGGAAGATCCAGTACATACCGAGCGCGGCGGGAAGCATAAAGGCAAACCAAAGCGAGAGAAGCGGCATCATCCACTCCATAATGCCGCCCGAGACCTTCTGATCGGTCGTTTGGGCGGTCATCTGCGCCGCGTTGCCGTTCAGCTTCTTCGAGAGTTTCATCGTCAGAACGCCGAGACCGAAGTTGATGAGCGGGATCAGGAGCAGAATGCTCGTAAACGAGGGGGTCGACGTCAGCTGCGCGCCGAAAAAGTTCATTTTCGGCAAAACGTCGGCAAGCAGCCCCGGGGCGGCCTGTCCCCGGTCGGCGAAATAGCCGGCGTAGGACGCCTCGGCGACGGGCAGATTCCGGTTGATCTGGGTGAGCAGACTGATCTCGGAGGAACCTTCGAAGCCGACCGATCCGGAGATCGCCGACAGCAGTTCGGAACCGAGGCGCGAGACGTAGGTCAGCGGACTTTGGATCACGCGATAGAGGATCATAATGATCGGAAGCTGAAGCAAAAGAGGCAGACAGCCCCAGACGGGGGAATATCCCTCCTTTTGCTGAAGTTCCATCATCTCCGCCTGCTTTTTCCGCAGGGTGACCTGGTCGTTCCGCCCGGCGTATTTCTTCTCGATCAGGAGCATTTTGGGGCGGAGTTTCGCCATCTTGATCTGGTTTTTCTGCTGCGGGATCGCGAGGGGGACCATAATGATCTTGACCATCAAGGCGAACAGCAGAAGCGCCAGAATATAGTTGCCGGTCCAGCTGTTGAACCAGTTCAGAATGTTACCGAAAAAACGATACATAGTTTAATCCTGTTCTACGGCGGGGGTTTGCGCCGCGCCGTCATTCGATCTCTCCCGCATCCTGTCAAAGGGGACCTTCGGATACTTGTTCCGCCATCCCTTCTCCGGCACCGGGTCGTAACCCGCGCGGCAGAGAGGGTTGCAGCGCAGAATGCGCCAGGCGGTCAGCGCCAGTCCCGCAAAAAAGCCTCGTTTGGTAAACGCCTCGACGGCGTAGGCAGAGCAGGTCGGATAGAACCTGCAGCAGGGCGGTTTGAAGGGCGAGATCGCTTTTTGATATAGTTTAATGAGTCCGATACAGATTTTTTTCATGGTTTCTCCCGGGAGATCAATCCCAGATTCCGAAACGCGAGCGCAAGCTCGGGGACGAGTTCGTCGCTCTTCTTTGCCGTCGCGCGCTCCCGTGCGGCGACGACGATCAGATACCCGACGCGGACGGGATTCTCCCGGATCACGCGGCGGTACGCCTCGCGGATGATCCGCTTCGTCCGGTTGCGGACGACGGCTCCTCCGATCTTTTTCGAGACGGTCAGCCCGATCCGGTTGACCCGGATCTTCATCGGGTTCTCTTTCTGCAACCGGTCTGCCGCGTAGTCGGGGAGCAGGTAGACCGCGAGAGAGGGGGTCACGAATCGCTTGCCTTTCGCGTACGCTTTGGAAAACAAATGGTTTTCGCAGATCGCTTTGAACTTCAAATCATCACCGTTCCTTTTCTCTGAAAGAGCGGCGCGGACGGCGGCGGAACCGCCGACAAAGAAAAACCCCGATACTGCCAAGGGGCGGTGATCGGAGGTTTGTCTTTTCTCTCAATAGGTGAGTTGAGCTCTGCCCTTTGCGCGTCTTCTCTTCAGAACTTTTCTGCCGTTCGAGGTAGCCATTCTCTTCCGGAAACCGTGCTCTTTGGATCTCTGTCTCTTTTTGGGCTGGTAGGTTCTTTTCATCCGTCTTTACCTCCTTATTCGTGTTTATGAAAGCGGATAAACCGCATCGTTCGAGCGTTCCGAACCGACAAGCAAACAATATTATAAACGGAAAGCCTCGATTTGTCAAGAACTTTTTTCATAAAAAATGCGCTCGCGCGCCCGCGCGAGCGCGCGCGTATCCACGCCGCGCGATTGGTCTCTTTACGCGCGCAGGGGAAGGGGTCCCCGCGCGGCTCATCATTGAAGCCCGCACGGAAACTCCGCACGGGCTTCACATCATTTGACCGCTCGCGGTCAACGTCATTGGGGCGTAGCCTCACATCATTGCGCCCGCGCTCTCGCGAGGGCGCACGTTTTACTTCGCAATATCTCCGTTTGTGCAATGGACCGTATAGGATCCGGTGCCGACGTTCCAACTATATCCTTTACTGATCGCGTTCCATTGCGCTTTCGTTCCGGTAAAGGTGATCGAGGTCAGCCTGGTGCAGCCCCAGAACGCAGAGTTCCCGATGCTCGTGACGCTGTCGAGGATGGTGACCGAGGTCAGACCGGAGCAATAGCGGAACGCAGAGTTTCCAATGCTCGTGACGCCGTTGCCGATGGTGACCGAGGTCAGCGCGGAGCAACCGGAGAACGCAGAACTTTCAATGCTCGTGACGCCGTTGCCGATCGTGACCGAAGTCAGTTTGGAGCATTCGCAGAACGCGCCGCCTCCGATGCTCGTGACGCTGTCGGGGATGGTGATTTCAGTCAGCCCGGAGCAGCCGTTGAACGCCCATCTTCCGATGCTCGTGACGCTGTCGGGGATGATGACCGAGGTCAGCCCGGAGCAGTTGTAGAACGCATTATTCTTGATGGCGGATACCGTATCCGGGATCACCAATTCGGTGAGCAGGGTACCGTTCAGATAGAGATTGTGCGCGTAGTAGAGAGGATTGGAGTCCCAAGAACCAAACGTGATCCCGCACCATCCGGCAATATCGCCGGTATAATACACGGCGGTCAATCCGGAGCAACCGTAGAACGCATAGTCTCCAATGCTCGTGACGCTGTCGGGGATGGTGATTTTGGTTAACCTAGAGCAGCCGTAAAAGGCATATGCCGGTATGGTCTGAACGTTTTTTCCGAACGTTACGCTCGTCAAGTTGGAGCAACCGGAGAAGATCGGAGAACCAGAAGATCCCGCAGAAGTACAGTTGGTGGCGCTCCAGACGACTGAGGTTAATTTGGAGCACCCCGAAAACGCTTCGTTTTCAATTGCGGTTACATACTCCGGGATGACAAGCCATTTAATATTCTTTGCCTTCTTTATGATACAGGCGGTGGGCGTTGATTCAAAACTGAAATCCGCCATCTGAGGATCGACCTCGAACTTTGCCGTTAAAACTACCGAAGAATCTGTAATCGTCCAGTCGAAGGATTTTTCTTTGGATACAAGCGTATCGCCTTGATACCAACCGAGCCAAATATACCCCAGGTTCGGAACAACTTCCATCGTGCAAGCCGCGCCTTTTTCCAAAATGGCATAGTTTGGGTACGAAACCCCGCTTTCGCTATCGTTTGTATAAAAGCAAGACGTTCCGGCTTCTGCAATATCCGATTTTACAATCACGGCATAGCCCTTTTTCACCGTGATCGACTCGGACGGGTTGGACATCATAAAGTCGGCGTTTTCGTCGAACGCGCTGACGGTAAACGAGACCGTATCGCCGTCCCAGAACGGGGCGGAATTGTCAAACGAATAGGACAGTCCGTCGGTCACGTCGATCACCGTGCCGCCGAAGTCGATTTTATATACGTTCGCCTTGGCAATTTGCTCCCACGTAAGGGTATAGAGCAGAGTTTCCTCTTCCACATGGCAATTCACGCTGACGCCCGGCGTTTTGAGTTTTCGTTTGGTGATTTGTTTCGTAACGGAGGACGGCGTAAAGCCTTCTCTCGTCGCCTTGATCGTGATCTGATAGTCCCCCGCTTCGTAATCGGAGAGATCGTAGGTCGTATAGGACGAGGTGCTGACCGGATTTCCTCCGATGTATAACTCGTAGGCGGACGCGTTGGCAACCGACGCCCAGGTCAGGACCGACGTGGTAAAATTGAAATCGACGTCGGAAATGTTCGGAAGAACGCGGTTCGCATAGTTTCTCGACGTATAGGACGAGTTGAAATTATTCATACCGTTGCCCTTAGCCCGGATTTTGACGGTATAATACCCGGCTTCGTATCCGTCCGGGAACGTCCACGTGTTACCCGTTACCGTTTCGGACATTTCTTCAACGGTTAACCCGGCTTTGTAGACGCGGACGTCGTATCCGACCGCTCCCTCGATCGCGTCCCAGAAGAAAACGGTATTGTTGATGCTGACGCCCGGCGCGGAAAGCTGCGCGGAAACGGCGGACGCTTCGACCCAGTCGGCATACAGGACCAGATCGTCGTCGGTAACGACGGTATTCATATCCCATTTTTGCACGAGGATCTGTTCGCCGTTGCTCAGTTGCCCGGCGCTGATCCACCAGCCGTTGAACGCGTAGTCAGTCCGGGTGGGAATATAGGTGATCAGACCGTTCGTCGTCGGGGCGATGACGTCTGCGGCGGAGGGATAGTTCAGTTTGAACGTGACGTTCCGTTCAACGGTACGCTGCTCCCATTTGGCGTAGAGCGTCACCGACGCGGAAACGGTGTCGGTATCGAACAGCCACACGTCGGTCGAACCGACGTCGAGGGACCAGCCGACAAAAACGAAGCCGTCCAGCGTGGGCGAAGCGGGCGCGGTCAGCGCCGCGTTCGGCTTTGCGTTCACGGTCAGCGTCGTTTTTCCGTCCGCAAACCTACCGCCGTTGGCGTTGAAGGTGATTTCGACGGTCGGCGTTGCTTCGCCCGTCTTCGCTTCGGTCGCGGGCGTACCCGTTGCGGGGACGTCCGTTTTCGGCGGCGTTTGCGATCCGCTGTCCGTCGCGATCTGTTCCGAACTGCCGGGCGTCGTTGCCGCTTCGGTTTTCGGCGTCGTTTTTGCGGGCGCGGAACTTTTGCTTCCGCAAGCCGCGAAACAGAATACGAGCGCCAGAATCAGAAGAGCCGGGGCAAGGAAACGAACGGTTTTCATTTTTGTATCCTCCGAATGCGGTTTTTTGTATTGGAAACGGCGTAAAAATCTTTGCATTATACAGTATATCACTTTTCATATACGAATGCAAGACCTTTCAAATAAAAAAATCTCCCGCGCCGGATTGGCGCAGGAGACGGGGCGTATTCGCAGGGCGGGAAAGTCAGTTTGCGGCGGGCTCCTTCAGGATGCCGATCACGGCTTGCAGATCCGACTCGGCGACGCCGACCGTGTCCCTCAGATAGTTGTAGATCTTCTCGGCGAAGGTGGCGCCCTCCGCCGCCTCCAGTTTGTTGACGTAGACCTTCCGGATCCCGGTGGTCCGGGTGTTGTTGATCTTGCCGAAGTTGGAGAAGAGGTAGTCGCGCCACAGATCCTCCTCGGAAACGCCGCACAGCCCGTTGACCAGCCACGCGATGAGACCCGTCCGGTCGGTGCCGATCGAGCAATGGAAATAGACCGGATAGTTCGATTCGTCGGCGAGCAGGGCAAAGATCTCGCGGATGCTTTGAAAGTTCTCTTCGGAGGAAAACATAACCGACCAATCGTCGCTCATCGGACGGGAATAGAAGTTTACCTTGTCCCCGAGGGGGGACGCCGTCAGCCCGCCGAGCTTCGATTTCAGCCGGAGATCGATCTCGGATCTGACCCCGAGTTCGTCGCGCAAAGTTTTGATCCCGTCCTCGGTGATCAGAACGTTTGACGCGCTGCCGTTCTCCACCAGCCGCCCGCCGCGATAGAGTTTCCCCTGCCGGACGCGTCCGCCGTCCTCGGTCGCCCAGCCGCCGAGATCGCGGACGTTGGTGACCCCGTCGACCGAGAGGTTGCGCGGTCCCTGCGCCTCGGTGGTGAAGGAAGCGGTCGGAGAGACGTAGGCGACGCCGTCGGTGCCGTTCACGGTGACGTTCCAATAGTAGGTGGTGCCGATCATGGCGTTGCAAAACTCGAGGCTGTTTTTCGTTTTGGGGAGGACGGTCGACTTCGGACGGGTCAGCTTGGGATTGGTCGCGACCCTGACGACGAAGGATCTGACGCCGACCTCGTCGAGCGTCTCGACCGTCCAGGAGAGCGTGATCGGCACCGGACGCCCGAGTTCGACCGTCCCTTCCTGATCGGCGTATTCCAGAACCGAATAGACGTCGGAGTCGGAAAGGTACGCCGCTTGCAAGTCGGTGTGGATCCTGACCGCGTCCCCGAGTTCGGCGAGGCGGATGACGATCTTCGGCTCCGCGGCTTCGGTTGCGGGCTCGGTCGCAGGGTCGGTTACCGGCTCGGTCGCGGGCTCGGTCGCCGCCGCCGTCGTTACGGCTTCCGTTACCGGATCGGTCGCCGCCGCAGCCGTCACGGCTTCGGTTGCCGGCTCGGTTGCCGCATCGGTTGCCGCCGCCGTTACGGCTTCCGTTACCGGATCGGTCTCCGCCGCAGCCGTTACGGCTTCGGTTGTCGCCGCCGTGCCGGCGGGACTCTCTTTCCCGCACGCCGCGAAGTTGAATACGAGCGCCAGGATCAGAAGAGCGAGGGTCAGAAAGCGAAAGGATTTCATTACAACGTCCTCCGGATGAGGTTTTTGCAAAAGCGTGATCAGGGAAGGGGCGCGATCAGTTTGCGGCGGGCTCCTTCAGGATGCCGATCACGGCTTGCAGATCCGACTCGGCGACGCCGACCGTATCTTTCAGATAGTTGTAGATCTTCTCCGCGAAGGTGTCGCCCTCCGCCGATTTCAGCTGATTGACGTAGACGTCCTCGTTCCGCTCGCGCGTTCTGACGGCGGAGATCTGACCGAAGTTGGAGAAGAGGTAATCTCTCCACAGATCCTCCTCGGAAACGCCGCACAGCCCGTTGAGAAGCCACGCGATCATACCCGTCCGGTCGGTGCCGATCGAGCAGTGGAAGTAGATCGGATAGTTGGATTCATCCGCCAAAAACGCGAAGATCTCGCGGATCCGCTGCAGATTCTTTTCGTCGGAGAAGAGAAGCGTTCGGTCGTATTCCATCGGGAAGGGGACGTAGCGCACCTTGTTTCCGAGCGCGGAGACGACGTCTCCCTCCGCCTTCGTCGTGCCCGCTTCGTCGCGGTCGTTGACGTCTTTGGTCTGGCGCAGGTCGATCTCGCACTTGATCCCGAGTTCGTTGCGCAGCGTTCTGATCCCCGCGTCGGAGATCAGAACGTCCCTCACGTCGAAGTTTTCCGTGAGTCTGGCGCCGCGATAGAGCAGCCCCTGCCGGATTCGTCCGCCGTCCTCGGTCTGCCAGCCGCCGAGGTCGCGGACGTTGGTGACGCTGTCGACGTAGAGATTGCGCGGACCCTGCGCCTCGGTCGTGAAGGAGGAGGTCGCAGAGACGTAGGCGACGCCGTCTTCGCCGTTCGCGGTGACGTTCCAATAGTAGGTCGTGCCGATCAGGGCGTTGTAGAACTCGCAGCTGTTTTTCGACTTCCCGGCGACGATGGTCTTCGGGCGGGAAAGATCGGGATCGGTCGAGACCTTGACGGAAAAGGACTTGACGGCGACCTCGTCGAGCGTCTCGACCGCCCAGGAGAGCGTGATCGGCGCCGGACGGCTGAGTTCGTCGTTTCCTCCCTTGTCGGCGTAGGTCAGGATCGAATGCACGTCGGGGTCGGCAAGATAATTTGCCTGCAGCGCGGTATGGATCCCGACCGGTACCTCGGCGTCGAACTCGGTGAGCGTAACGACGATCTTCTGCGGCGCGGGCTCGGTCGCCGGCTCGGTTATCGGTTCGGTTTCCGCTGCCGTCGTTACGGGCGCGGTCGCCGGCTCGGTTATCGGCTCGGTCGCTGCCGTCGTCGCGGGTTCGGTTTCCGCCGCCGTTGCGGCTTCGGTCGCCGGCTCGGTTATCGGTTCGGTTGCCGTCGCCGTTGCGGCTTCGGTCGCGGGCAGCGTTGCCTCGGACGCCGTGGAGGCGGGGGAGGTGACGACCGCTTCGGTCGCGGACGCCGTCGCCGGGGAGGTTGCGTCGGAGCCGCTCTTCGCTCCGCAGGACGCGAGCGGAAGCAGCATCAGCAGCGCGAGCAGGGCCGACAGGATCTTCAAACTGAGACGATTCGTTTTCATCTGTTTTTCCTTTCCGGATGAGATTCGGGAGGCGGAAGCGGATCGCGCCCGCCCTATTGTTACCATCTTATCATTTTTGCTCTTTCCTGTCAATGCTTTTCTTGAGAAAAGGGGATTTCGTCCGCCCGACCTTTTAGCACTCTTGGCGTCGGAGTGCTAAGATTTACAATGTATGCAATCTTCGTTCACATATTTTGCGATTTTCTGGGGTATACTGAAAACAGAAAAGAAAAAGAGGTGACGCCCGATGGGCAAGCAAGGATCCGGTTCCGATCCCGCCTCGCCGGGAAGATAAAGAGGCGGAAGGGAAAAGACGCGAACAAAGGAGGGATTTTTATGTTCGGTATTACCCCTTATCGGAAAAATCAAAACGAAGTGACTTACGATCCGTTCCGCGAGATGCGGGATATGGAGCGGCGGCTGTTCGGCGGTCCGTTCGACGGATTCTTCCGCGGCGGCGACCTTGCCGAGTTCAAGACCGACGTCCGGGATCAGGGCGACAAGTATCTGGTCGAGTGCGATCTGCCCGGTTTTGCGAAAGAGGATATCCACCTCGATCTCGAGGGCGACGTCCTGACGGTCAAAGCCGAACGGCATTCCGAGTACGAGGACAAGGAGAAGCAGGGCGGTTACCTGCGCTGCGAACGCTCCTACGGTTCTTTCAGCCGGTCTTTCGACGTCTCGGAGATCGAGCGCGACGGCATCAAGGCGAAACTTGACAACGGCGTTCTGACGCTCACTCTGCCGAAGAAGCAGACCAAACCGGTCGAAAAGCAGAGCTTGCCGATCGAATAAGCGGCAAATGAAACCGCCCGGGTTCCGAAGGGAGCCCGGGCGGTTTTCGGTTTTACGGACGCTGCGCTTCGTAAAGCGCGTCGTAGTCGGCGTTCCGCGGTCCTTCCGGCGTATAGGGAAGCGTCAGTTTCGTCGTTCCCTCCGCCATCACGATGATCTTTTTCACGCTCTCGGCGTTGCGGATCCATTCGTTTTCTTTGCGGCTGTTGGTCGGGGTCCCCTCGTAGCGGGGCTGAAAAACCTTTCCGTGACTTTCGGACTCCCAGTTGACGAAGGTCATCGGCCAAAGGACGACGGACGGATCGATTTTTTGATAGAGTTCGCCGCGGCATTGCTTGTCGTATCCGTGGTGCGCGTACTGCAGTATATCGGCGTGCAGAACGTCGGGGGACAGATACGTCATCCGGTCGCTCTCACCGTGTTCCGCGTCGCCGAGGAAGACGATCGATTGCCCCTCGACCTCTACCTTGATAACGGTGGAGGTATCGTTTCCGCTGGTGAAAGAGAGGGGGTATACGTCCTCAAAGGTGCAAAGAACCGTTACTTTCGCTCCGGCAAACGCGATCTGCATCCCGCTGTGCAATTTGCGGTAGAGCGTCGCGCCCTCCCACGAACGCATCAGTTCCTCCCACGTCCGGCTGTTGGACGGCCAGAGATCTCCTACGTTTTTATAGAGGAAATTGTGGTAAAACCCCTCCACCGTCACCGCGTCGCGGTAGAGCGCGGTAAACCGGCGGAGCGCGCCGCAATGATCGATGTGCATATGGGAGATGAACCATCCGGCGACGATCGGCTTTTCGTGATCCGCGGGCTTGTTTTCGGTCAGGATCCGGTAGATCGCGTTCGCGTCGGAATCGGTCTCGTAGCCGCCGTCGATCACAAGGAACTTGCCGTCGCTGAGCTGCATAACGTAGGACATTCCGCCGTTTGCCTTCGCCGCCTCGCAGTCGACGTCGATCTGCCAGAGGGCGGGCTGCACCTTGCCGGCTTCGTTTCCCCGATAATTCTTTGCGGGGACTGCGTCGTCGGAACGCCCGATATAGAGCCGGATCGCTCCTTCTTCCGAGAGATAAGAAAGATACGCCGTGAACGTCTCGCATTTGAAGAGGGAATAGCGGTTAGCGCCGAGGCGGGTCGTCGTTTCCTGCGTGCAGCCGTACGATTGGAGAAAACGGACGCAGGTCGTGTAGTCGGATTGCGTACAGTCCGAGTAATAAAGGATCGTCGCGCTGTCGTAGTCCGAATAGTTCGCGTCGGAGCAGGCGAAGGCGCCGGAGAAGGTTCCGACCGTCGGCAGCGTGAGGTCGAGCGTTTCAGTATGATCGCATCCCTCGTTCGTACAGAACGCGCGCTCGATCACGCCGTTGCTGCTGACCGAAACGCCGTAGGCGTGCGGTATGGGATCGCCCTTGAAGGTCGACGTGCCGCGTTCACCGCAAACACAGGAAAAATAGAAAATGGGGCTCTTTCCGCAAACGGCGGAACGCGCCAGATATTCGTCGCTCTGCACTCGTTCGGTGAAGGCGTGGACGTGCCCGGTCTCCGCCTCCGTTACGGCTTCGGTCGCCGGGGCGGTTATCGGTTCGGTTATGGGGTTCGTTACCGGCTCGGTTGCGGGCTCGGTTTCCGCCGTCGTTACGGCTTCGGTTATCGGTTTCGTCGCCGCGGTTGTCACCGCTTCGGTCACGGGCTCGGTTATCGGCTCGGTTGCTGTCGCCGCATCGGTCGTCGGTTCAGTTTTTGCCGCCGTCACGGCTTCGGTCGCCGTCGCGTCGGTCGCGTCGGGATCGGTATTCGTCCCGCAGGACGCGAGCGGAAGCAGCATCAGCAGCGCGAGCAGCGCCGACAGGATCTTCAAAGACGCGTTTTTCATGATCGTTTCCTTTCGCCCAAAAAACTATTATAATTATATCATATTGAGCAGATTTGTCAATACTTCAAAAGCGCCTCTTCGGCGGGAGAAGACGGCGAAAACTTTTTTTGAAAAACCCCTTGACAAGCGGTTTTCGCTGTGCTACAATCAAGTAAACCGATGAGGAAGGGTAAGTAGGTTCCGAGGTCGTCTTCCAGAGAGTCGCGGGTGCTGTGAACGCGATAGACAGGGCGGGATCGAATGGACTTCCGAGGGCGAGCGGAAAGCCGGATGGCGAGTATGCGAGCCGGAGCGGGCGCTCCGTTAAAAAACGCCGGCATATTCGCGTATGCGTAAAGTGGGCGCGCAAGCGTCAAGCAGGGTGGCACCGCAGGTTTGGACCTGTCCCGGCAAGAAGTCGGGGACGGGTCTTGTTTTTTTCGTTCCGTCCGCCCCCGGCGACCACGCGAAAGAGCAATTGAGGACAGAGGAAACGAAAGCGACAAACGGAGGAAAAAACGATGGCACAGAACGTTCCCTACAAAATCTACCTGAACGAAAGCGAACTCCCGAAGCAATGGTACAACCTGCGCGCCGATATGAAGAACAAGCCGGCGCCCCTGCTCAATCACGAGACCGGAAAACCGATGACCGCCGAGGAACTCGAGCCGGTCTTCTGTTCGGAACTGGTGAAGCAGGAACTTGACAACGTGACCCCCTATATCGACATCCCCGAAGAGATCTATCAGTTCTACAAGATGTACCGTCCCTCGCCGCTCGTCCGGGCGTACTTCCTTGAGGAGAAACTCGGCACCCCGGCGAAGATCTACTACAAGTTCGAGGGCAACAACACGAGCGGAAGCCACAAGCTGAACTCCGCGATCGCGCAGGCGTACTACGCGAAAAAGCAGGGGCTCAAGGGCGTGACGACCGAAACGGGCGCCGGACAGTGGGGCACCGCCCTCTCGATGGCGTGCTCGTTCTTCGGACTTGACTGCAAGGTCTTTATGGTCAAGGTCTCCTATGAGCAGAAACCCTTCCGCCGCGAGGTGATGCGCACCTACGGCGCGTCGGTCACCCCGTCCCCGTCGACCGAAACCGAGGTCGGAAAGAAGATCCTCGAGGCGCATCCCGGCACGACCGGTTCGCTCGGCTGCGCGATCTCCGAGGCGGTCGAGGTCGCCGTCAAGAGCGAGGGATACCGTTACGTGCTCGGCAGCGTGCTGAACCAGGTGCTGTTGCACCAGTCGGTGATCGGGCTGGAAACCAAGACCGCGCTCGATAAATACGGCGTCAAACCCGATATCATCATCGGCTGCGCCGGCGGCGGCTCCAACCTCGGAGGGCTGATCGCTCCCTTTATGGGCGAAAAACTGCGCGGCGAGGCGGATTACCGCATCATCGCGGTCGAGCCGGCGTCCTGCCCGAGTCTCACCCGCGGCGTTTACGCCTACGACTTCTGCGATACCGGTATGGTCTGCCCGCTCGCCAAGATGTACACGCTCGGCAGCGACTTCATTCCGTCCGCCAACCACGCCGGCGGGCTCCGCTACCACGGGATGAGCAGCATCCTCTCGCAGCTCTACGACGACAAACTGATGGAAGCCGTTTCGGTCAAGCAGACCGACGTCTTCGAGGCGGCGGAAATGTTCGCCCGCGTCGAGGGCATCCTGCCCGCGCCCGAAAGTTCGCACGCCATCCGCGTCGCGATCGACGAGGCGCTGAAGTGCAAGGAGACCGGGGAAGAGAAGACCATCGTCTTCGGTCTGACCGGCACCGGCTACTTCGATATGGTCGCCTACGAAAAGTTCCACGACAAAGAGATGTCCGACTACATCCCGACCGACGACGAACTCGCCGCCTACCGCGCGAAACTCCCGAAGATCGGCTGATCTGCCGGATCATATTGCAACTGCCGCCCGCGAAACGCGGGCGGCAGTTTGTATTCGGTTCGTTTTCGGATCGCTTCAGTTTACAAAGTTGACGACGGTCGTGGTCGTTACGCCGTCCGCACCGGGGACGACGTTCACGTTCACGTAGGAACAGCCGTCGGCGGCGTCGACGTAAACCGCTGCGTTTACCGTCTCTTTTTTCAGACGGTAACTGACGGTTTTCCAATCGTCGGGAACACGCACCTTGACCGTGAGGGGATAGTTGAAAACGTCCCGATCAAGATATTTGCCGTCTTCGGTCGTGCGGTTGATTGTCATCCGGACGCGGACGGTATTATCGACGAAGGTTTCCGAGACGGTGGTATTCTGCCGTTCGCGGATGTACTTGGTCGCGTCGCCGAAGGTCGCCGCCCAGAGGTCGCCGTTCTTGATGTAGTTCCCCGCGTAGGCAAAAAACTCTTCGGCAAGGGACTGTTTGATATCCCCGCCGGTCGCCGTGATCCCGTGACACATCACGATCAGCCAGTTGCCGTCCCGGACGGTTTCGTCAAGCCAACTCTTGCCCTGCGTCAGTTTTTCGTCTCCGCTGTGGTCTTTGAACGCCCGGATCCGGAGGTTGTACCATCCGCCGGCGGTGCCGTTCGGCGCGGGATCGAGCGTCTGTACGCCGCGGTTGCCTTTCCGGATGGCGTAGTAGGTCTCCTCCGCGACCTTGGTCGCGCCGCCGTCCTGGTCCAGGATGTATTCGCCGCTCGAATCCTTGACGAGGTTTCCTTTTCCGTCGGTGCGCCAGCTGACGTGCGAAAGCGTGTTGTTCGACGGGGCGAAGCAGATGGGGTCGTAGTTCGGGAACGCCGCCTTGATCTCGTCCCTCGCTTGGACGAGTTCGTAAGCGTAGTTTTCCTGATAGTTGTTGTATTTGCGCAGTTCCCAAACCTCCTGGTTGCCGGTCTCGTCGGCGAGGATCCCCGTACCTTCGTGCGACGTACTGTGGCTCTGCGGTTCGAGCGTTCCGTCGGCAAAGAGCGCGTTCCACTTGGCGATCGATCCGCCATCAAAGGTGAAATCGGGGTTACACCGGCTCCAGTTCGGCACCATCATACACGAACCGGTAAGACCGTATTCTTTGTTCTTCTCGTTGACCCAGACCGCCGTTTGGTATCTCCCGTCGTCGTAGGTCATGGTGAGGATGCCCTTCGCCCCGTCCTTGACGAGAAGGATCTCGGCGGCGCTGCCGTACACGGCGGTGTAGACCGCGTCTTCCTTCGCGGCGACGACCTCCTTGTCCCAACCGGTGAACCGGACGGTAAAATCGTCCGCGCATACCTCCGCCGGATCGGCGGGGCAGACGGGGACCGTGTTCCCGGCGACTTTGACGGAGTGTTCGGTTCCGTTGATGACGAAAGTCACGTTGTAATACCGCGTCGTGTAGGTGTAGACGGGGGTGAAGACCATCGTTTTCTTGCCCTCCATATTTTCGGCGGTCGGAGCGACGAGTTCGGGATTCCAACGGACGAAGGCGCCGATCTTATCGACCCTCGTGAGGTCGGTCTCGTACCCCGCGGGCGGCGTCGGTATCTCGCCCTCGTGCGTCGGCATACTGATGATCCCGGTTTTCAGATTGAACCGGACGTCGTAGACCGTCAGCCCGTAGCGACCGACCGTCGCGGTATAGGTTACGTCGGCTTCCGCCGGGACGATCTCTTTGTCCCATCCGGTCACTTTGCAATAGTTTGCCGCCGTCTCCCACGTGAGCAGTTCCGCGGGGCAGACCGGGGTCTCTCCGCGCGGCACCTCAAACGAAGTCTCGTTCCCGTCGATCGAGAACGTGACCGTGTAGATCCCGTCGTCGGTCGTTGCCGGCTCGGTTATCGGCTCGGTCGCGGGATCGGTCGCCGCGTTCGTTTCGGCGGACGTCCGTTCTTCGGTCGCCGCCGCCGTTACCGGCTCGGTCGCCGCGTTCGTTTCGGCGTTCGTCCGTTCCTCGGTCGCCGCGGCGGTTTTCGCCTCCGTCGCGCTCTCTGACGTCGCCGCCCCGTCCCCGCCGCAGGCGGTGAGAAGAAGACAGGGAAGCAGGACCAGGCAGAGTATCAAAGCAATTCTTTTCAGCATAGGAAACAACTCCTTTCGGTTCCGACTACTATTATATCGCAATTCTTTGCAAATTGCAAGACGCTCGCGTGATTCATCGTCAGTTTGCGTTGAAAAGAGGGACGGATACGACGGCGCCCGCGCAGGGTCTTACGTTTACCATAGCGCATTTCTGCCCGCCGGCGTCGGCAAAGACCTCCGTTTCGATTGTCTCTCCGTCCAGCTCGTAACGAACGCCTGTCCACGACGCGGGCACGCGTACCTTGACGGTCAGGGGATAGTTGAAGACGTTCGGATCAAGCGTTTTTCCGTCTTCGGTCGTCGGGTCGAGTTTCAGATCGACGTAGAAGATTCCGTTTTCCGTGTGGCGCGCGGCGGTCGCGTTCTGCTTCTCGCGGAGATATTTGGTCGCGTCGCCGAAACTTGCCGCCCAGAGTTCGCCGCTCTTGACGTAGGTCGAGGCGTGACGAAAGAAGGCTTCGGCTTTGTCCTTGGATAGCGAGAGATAGTCGTCTTCCGTTCCGTCCACGAAATCGTGCGCCAGGATCACGAGCCAACCGCCCTTTTTTACCGCGTTATCGATCCAGGCGGCTCGGATCTCGTCGGTCTGCGAATCGTACTTGTAGAACCATTGCACCATCAGATTGTACCATCCGCCCGCTTCGTCGGTGCACCCGGGGTCAAGCGTGTTCAGCCCCTCCTTTCCGTTCCGGATGGCAAAGTAGGTCGCGCGCGCAAGCGCCTTCGTTCCTCCGTCCTCGATCCGCGTCGATTTGTCGGGCGTTCCGTCGGCGCCCTCTTCGTAACTGTAATCCGAGAGTTTTGCGAACGGGGAACCGTAGCAGATCACCGCACTGCCAGGGAAGAGGCTTTCGATCTTCGCTTTTGAATCGACCACCTCGATTTTGTTGATCGCCGGAGTGCTCGTGATCCTGTCGCTGCTGTGCGTCATACTGAGACTCTGCGGTTCGAGCGTTCCGTCGGCAAAAATCGATTTCCAATACGAGACCCGGTCGGTGACGGAGGATCTTCCCGCGATCAGCATTTCGGAACCCGCCAATCCGTATTGCTTGTTCTTCTCGTTGACCCAAACCGCGGTATCCCGGTCGTAGGTCATGGTCAGAATACTCTTCGCCCCGTCTTTTGCGGCGAGCACCGACGCTTGTGCGGCATTTCCGTACACGGCGGTATAGACCGCGTCTTCCGTCGCGGCGCCGATCGGCTTATTCCATCCTAAGTATCTGTTGACCCCTTCTTCGGCTTCCGCCGGATCGACCGGGCAGACGGGGACCGTGTTCCCGGCGACTTTGACGGGATAATCGGTTCCCTTGACGACGAAGGTAACGTCGTAATACCGCGTCGAGTAGGTGTAGACGGGGGTGTAGACGACGACCTTTTTGCCCTCCATATTTTCGGCGGTCGGAGCGACGAGTTCGGGACTCCAGCGGACGAAAGTACCGATCTTATCGACCTTCGAGAGGTCGGTCTCGTACCCCGCGGGCGGCGTCGGCGTCTCGCCCTCGTGCGTCGGCACGTTGATGATCCCGGATTTCAGATTGAACCGGACGTTATAAACCGTCAGCCCGTAGCGACCGACCGTCGCGGTATAGGTTACGTCGGCTTCCGCCGGGACGATCTCTTTGTCCCATCCGGTCACCTTGCAGTAGTTTGTCGCCGTCTCCCACGAGAGAAACTCCTCGGGGCAGACGGGGAGCTCTCCGCGCGGCACCTCAAACGAAGTTTCGTTCCCGTCGATCGAGAACGTGACCGTATAGATCCCGTCGTCGGTCGTTGCCGGCTCGGTTTCCCGTTCGGTTACCGGCTCGGTCGCGGGGTCGGTCGCCGCCGCCGTTATCGGTTCGGTCGCCGCGTCCGTTTCGGCACTCGTCCGTTCCTCGGTCGCTGCGTCGGTTTTCGCCTCCGTCGCGCTCTCTGACGTCGCCGCGCCGTCCCCGCCGCAGGCGGCGAGCAGAAGACAGGGAAGCAGAAGAAGGCAAAGCGCGAGCACCATTCTTTTCAGCATCGGGAGACTCCTTTCCTTATTACGGTATCATTATACCGCATTCTTTTGCAAATTGCAACCTTGCCCCATCCCCCGGTAACATCTTTTCTCGACCAAACCGCGCCGGCTAAAGCCGCCAGACGCGTGCAGGTGCGTGCAGTTTGCGTGCGAGGCTTCACAAACCGCGCCAGCTATTGTTCCCAGACGGGCGGGAGCGAGTGCAGAATTGCCGTTTGCGACCCGAAGGCGTATATATATACGTCGAGAGGGAGCAAACGGCAAGAGGAAAACGAATTCAAATACAAAAGGAGAAACCCGTTCGCGATTTCGCGAACGGGTTTCAACCTTAGACGCGTTTTGCTTTGCAAAGAATCAGCACGAAGCAGGAAGCCTTAACGGACAAATAGACATCCATTCGTTTTCCGGTCTGTGCCGCTCTCCGCCCGTCGTCCGATCAATTGTTTATGGGTCGGATCATCACCGTCGTCGTCTTCCCGTCCGCTCCCGGTACGACGTTCAGCGTCACGTAACTGTTCCCGTCGTCGGGATCGACGAAGGGCTGCAAGACTTTCAGGGATCCGTTGTTCGAGTAGTAGGCTTTCTTCCAGTCCGCGGGGACGCGCACCTTGACCGTGAGGGGATAATTGAAGACGTCCGGATCGAGTTGTTTGCCGTCTTCGGTCGTGCGGTTGATCTTCATATCGAGGTAGACGGTATTGTTGGAATACCGCTCGGAAACGGTGGTGTTCTGCCGCTCGCGGATGTATTTGGTCGCCTCGCTGAAGGTCGCCGACCAGAGTTCGCCCGTATTGACGTATTCTCCCGCGTAGGCGAAGAATTGATCGGCGTACGACTGCTTGATGTCGGCGCTGTCGCCGGACGCCGTGATGCCGTGGCACATAATGATCAGCCAGGAACCGGTATTGACGGCGTTGTCCAGATATTCCTTTCCCAGCCTCAGTTTTTCGTCCTGATCGGTGGTTGACCGGAACGACTGCATATAGAGATTGCCCCATCCGCCGGGTTCGGAGCCGAAGGCGGGATCGAGCGACTGGTAGCCGCGTTGACCCTGCCGGATGGCGAAATAGGTCGCGTTTGCGACCGCCTGCGCGCCGCCGTCCTCGACGACGACGGGGTTGCCGTCGGCGCCGTTCACCAGATTCCCGTTCCCGTCGGATTTGAAACTGTAGGTGGAGAGGGTGTTGTTCGAGGGCGCGAAGCAGAGGACCGTGTGCCCCGGGAACGACGCCTCGATATACGCCTTCGACTGCACGAGTTCAACGTCGTAATTCTCTTGGATGTTGTTGTATTTGCTTCCCTCGTAGCTCCCCCATTTTTCGCTCGGAAGCACCAGATCGTGCGTCATACTGTGACACTCGGGTTCAAGCGTCCCGTCGGCGAAAAGAGTGATCCATTCGTTCAGGTTGCCTTTGTAATCCGGTTCCGTACCGTGGAAGTTCGGGATCATCATACAGGAACCCTTCAGTCCGTATTTCTCGTTTTCCTTGTTGACCCATTTCGCGGTACCGAGGAGCCCGTCGTCGTAGGTCATCGTGAGGACGGCCTTCGCGCCGCCCTTTGCCGGATACACCGAAGCGTAACTGTCGTACACGGCGGTATAGACCGCGTCTTCCTTCGCGGGAACGACCTCCTTGTCCCACCCGTTGAACCGGACGGTAAAATCGTCCGCGCAAGCCTCCGCCGGATCGACCGGGCAGACGGGGACCGTGTTCCCGGCGACTTTGACGGGATATTCGGTTCCGTTGACGACGAAAGTAACGTCGTAATACCGCGTCGTGTAGGTGTAGACGGGGGTGTAGACCATCGTTTTCTTGCCCTCCATATTTTCGGCGGTCGGAGCGACGAGTTCGGGGTTCCAACGGACGAAAGTACCGATCTTATCGACCTTCGAGAGGTCGGTCTCGTACCCCGCGGGCGGCGTCGGGATCTCGCCCTCGTGCGTCGGCGCCTTAACGACTCCGGTTTCCAGATTGAACCGGACGTCGTAGACCGTCAGCCCGTAGCGCGCGACCGTCGCGGTATAGGTTACGTCGGCTTCCGCCGGGACGATCTCTTTGTCCCACCCGGTCACCTTGCAGTAGTTTGTCGCCGTCTCGAACGCAAGCAGTTCCGCGGGGCAGACCGGGGTCTCGCCGCGCGGCACCTCAAACGAAGTTTCGTTTCCGTCGATCGAGAACGTGACCGTATAGATCCCGTCGTCGGTCGCCGCCGGCTCGGTCGCCGGTTCGGTTGCCGGTTCGGTCATCGGATCGGTCACGGGGTCGGTCGCCGCCGCCGTTGCCGGATCGGTCGCCGCGTCCGTTTCGGCACTCGTCCGTTCCTCGGTCGCCGCGGCGGTTTTCGCCTCCGTCGCGCTCTCTGACGTCGCCGCCCCGTCCCCGCCGCAGGCGGTGAGAAGAAGACAGGGAAGCAGGACCAGGCAGAGTATCAAAGCAATTCTTTTCAGCATAGGAAACAACTCCTTTCGGTTCCGCCTACTATTATACCGCAACTCTTTGCAAATTGCAAGACGCCCGTCACTCGTCCTTGAGGAGAGGTACGGTTACCGTAACTCCCGCAGAGGGGGTTACGTTCATCAAAGCGCACTTTTGCCCGGCGTCGTCGGTGAAGACCGGGGTCTTTACCGTTTCTCCGTTCATTTCGTAACGCGCGCTTTTCCATGATGAGGGCACGCGCACCTTGACGGTCAGGGGATAGTCGAAGACGTTCGGATCAAGCGTTTTCCCGTCCCCGGTCGTCGTGCCGAGTTTCAGATCAACGTAGACAACGCCGTTTTCGATTCGGCGCGCCACGGTGGTGTTCTGCCGCTCGCGGATATACTTGGTCGCGTCGCCGAAACTCGCCGCCCAGAGGTCGCCCGATTCGATATAGGGCGCGGCGTAGCGGAAAAAGGTTTCGGCGTTGCTCTTCTTCAGGCGATACTCGTCGTCTCCCGGATCGTCGACGATCCGATGCGCCAGAATGATAAGCCAGCCCTTGTTCCTGACCGCGTCGTCGATCCAAGCGCACCGGATGGCGTCGGTCTGCGACGTTTTGTTGTAGAACCATTGCACGTACACGTTATACCACCCGCCCTTTTCGGCGTCGAGGGTGGGATCGAGCGATTGAAGCCCCGAGGGGCCGTTCCGGTTGACGAAATAGTTTTCTTCGATCAGTTTTTCCGACCCGCCGTCGTAGATCTTCTGCGAGGTGTCGGCGGAGCCGTCGGCGTTGGCTTTGTAACTGAAATCCCGCACCGCGCAGTAGGGCGTTGCGTAACAGATAATATCCCGACCGGGGAAGTACTCCTCCAACTTCGTTTTAGAGTTGACGACCTCGTTCCGGTAGGTCGCCTGCGTGCCCTCTACCGTGTCTGAGGTATGCGACATACTGTGGCATTGCGGCTCGAGCGTCCCGTCGGCAAATACTCTTTCCCAATCGGCGGCGGACGAACTCGTCAACCGTCCGACGACCAGCATACAAGAGCCTCGGAGCCCGTATTGCTTATTTTTCTCGTTGACCCAGACCGCGGTTTCGTAGTGCCCGTCGTCGTAGGTCATGGTAAGAACGCCTTTCGCGCCGTCCTTCGCCGGCGTGATCGACGTCATCGAGGTATTGCCGTACCATGCGGTATAGACCGCGTCTTCCGTCGCGGCGACGAGGTCCTTATCCCACCCCAGGTACTTGTTGACGCCTTCCTCTGCCTCCGCGGGATCGACCGGGCAGACGGGGATCTTGTTCCCGGCGACTTTGACGGGATATTCGGTTCCCTTGACGACGAAGGTAACGTCGTAATACCGCGTCGCGTAGGTGTAGACGGGGGTGTAGACGACGACCTTTTTGCCCTCCATATTTTCGGCGGTCGGAGCGACGAGTTCGGGATTCCAGCGGGCGAAAGTACCGATCTTATCGACCTTCGAGAGGTCGGTCTCGTATCCCGCGGGCGGCGTCGGCGTCTCGCCCTCGTGCGTCGGCACGTTTATAATCCCGGCTTTCAGATTGAACCGAACGTCGTAGACCGTCAGCCCGTAGCGCGCGACCGTCGCGGTATAGGTTACGTCGGCTTCCGCCGGGACGATCTCTTTGTCCCATCCGGTCACCTTGCAGTAGTTTGTCGCCGTCTCGAACGCAAGCAGTTCCGCGGGGCAGACCGGGGTCTCGCCGCGCGGCACCTCAAACGAAGTCTCGTTCCCGTCGATCGAGAACGTGACCGTGCAGATCCCGTCGTCGGTCGTTGCCGGCTCGGTTTCCCGTTCGGTTACCGGATCGGTCGCGGGGTCGGTCGCCGCCGCCGTTGCCGGCTCGGTCGCCGCTTCCGTTTCGGCGGACGTCCGTTTTTCGGTCGCCGCCGCCGTTACCGGCTCGGTCGCCGCGTTCGTTTCGGCGTTCGTCCGTTCTTCGGTCGCCGCCGCCGTTGCCGGCTCGGTCGCCGCGTCCGTTTCGGCGGTCGTCCGTTCTTTTGTCGCCGCGGCGGTTTTCGCCTCCGTCGCGCCGCCGCCTGACGTCGCCGCCCCGTCCCCGCCGCAGGCGGTGAGAAGAAGACAGGGAAGCAGAAGAAGGCAAAGCGCGAGAACCATTTTTTTCAGCATCGTGGGAGACTCCTTTCCTTATTACGTTATCATTATACCGCATTCTTTTGCAAATTGCAACCTTGCCGCGCCCCTCGGTAACATCTTTTCGACCAAACCGCGCCAGCTATTGTTCCCAGACGGGCGCAGGTGCGTGCAGTTTGCGCGCGCGACTTCACAAACCGCGCCAGCTATTGTTCCCAGACGGGCGGGAGCGAGTGCAGAATTGCCGTTTGCGACCCGAAGCTGTATTTTCATACTGCGAGAGGGAGCAAACGGCAAGAGGAAAACGAATTCAAATACAAAAGGAGAAACCCGTTCGCGATTTCGCGAACGGGTTTCAACCTTAAATGCGTTTTACTGTGCAAAGAATCAGCACAAAGCAGAAAGCCTTAACGGACAAATAGACATCCATTCGTTTTCCGGTCTGTGCCGCTCTCCGCCCGTCGTCCTCAAAGTTCGGCGAAGTATTTAATGGTCCGCACCATCTGGCTGGTGTAGGAGTTCTCGTTGTCGTACCACGACACGACCTGCACCTGGAAGGTCTCGTCGTCGATCTTGGTGACCATCGTCTGGGTCGCGTCGAAGAGCGAGCCGTACCGCATACCGATCACGTCGGAGGAGACGATCGGGTCGGTGTTGTAGCCGAAGGACTCGGACGAGGCGGCCTTCATCGCGGCGTTGATGCTGTCGGGGGTGATATCCTTCCCCTTCACGACGGCGACGAGGATGGTGGTCGAGCCGGTCACGACCGGAACTCTTTGCGCCGAACCGATCAGCTTGCCGTTCAGTTCGGGAATGACGAGACCGATCGCCTTCGCGGCGCCGGTGGAGTTCGGAACGATGTTGGCGGCGCCGGCGCGAGCGCGGCGGAGATCGCCTTTGCGGTGCGGGCCGTCGAGGATCATCTGGTCGCCCGTATAGGCGTGAACCGTGGTCATGATACCGGAGACGATCGGAGCGTAGTCGTTCAGCGCCTTCGCCATCGGGGCGAGGCAGTTGGTGGTGCAGGACGCGGCGGAGATGATCTGATCTTCTTTGGTCAGCGTGTTCTCGTTGACCGAGAAGACGACCGTCTTCAGGTCCTTACCGGCGGGAGCCGAGATAACGACCTTCTTCGCGCCGGCGTTGATGTGCGCCATCGACTTCTCCTTGCTGGTGTAGAAGCCGGTGCACTCGAGAACGACGTCGACCCCGAGTTCGCCCCAAGGGCAGGTGTTCGCGTCCTTCTCGGCGTAGATGCGGATCTTCTTGCCGTCGACGGTAATGCTGTTCTCGTCGGCGGAAACGGTGTCGGCGAGGGCGTATCTCCCCTGCGCGGTGTCGTACTTCAGAAGATGGGCGAGCATGGCGGGGCTGGTCAGATCGTTGATCGCAACGATCTCGTACCCCTCCGCGTTGAACATCTGACGGAACGCCAGACGTCCGATCCGACCGAACCCGTTAATGGCAACTTTGACGGACATTTTATTTTCCTCCATAATTAAAATCTTGTTTTCAGAAAACACCCGTTTTCTACCGGATACTATTCTACCATATTTCCGCGCGACTTGCAAGAGAATTGATAAGATTTTGTCAAGTTTGTGAAAACAGGTCAAAATCGGGGGCGGGCGAGCCCCCCGCTTTCTCTCATTTTGACGATACCGCGCGCGCGGAAAACGCGCATCTTGTTTTGAAAAACAGGTTATTTCATTTTTATTACCCTGACGGCTTGACAGGGAAGCCGCAACGTGGTATAATAAAACAGCAATCGAAAGATCGGGACGCCCGGCATCCCGGAAAAGAGGGAGAACAATGGAAAAAAGCGAACGGTTTTTAGAGGACGTCGCCAAACTGCAGGCGTGGGCGAAATCGTTTCGGGAGTTCAAGGCAAACGAATGGGACACCCTGCCCGACATCGACCTCTATATGGACCAGGTGATCGGGTACCTGAACCGTCAATTGAAGAACCAGGGGAAGGACGACCGTGAGGACAGCCAGATCCTGACCCCCAGTATGATCAACAACTACGTGAAAAGCGGGCTGGTGACCCACCCCGATCGGAAAAAATACGTGCGGGAACACCTGGCGCAGCTCTATATGCTCTGCTCAATGAAGCAGATCCTGACGATCCCCGACGCCTCCGAACTGATCCGTCGCCTCACGGCGGACGGGCGCGGGACGAAGGAGATCTACGACGCGTTCATTGCGGATCAGCGCGCCATCAACGAGGGGATCGCCCTCGTGATCGAGCAGACCGACGCCGTCAGTTCGGAATACGACCTTATGCGCGTGGCTGTCGGACTGGTGCTGAACGCGACCGCCGAGCGGATCGCCGCCGAACGGATCATCGCGCTGCTGCGGGCAAACGACGTGAAGCCCGCGCCCGAACCCGTGCCCGAACCCCAACCGGAAAAGAAAAAAACGACCGAAAAGAAGCCCCCGGCAAAAAAGAAAAAGACCGAAAAAGCAGAATAAAAACAACCGGCGCGGGACGATCCCGCGCCGGTTCATCTTTGCTTTCGGTTTGCGCCGAATGCGTCGGCTCTTACGCGTTCGCGGCGTCGACGATCGCGGTGAACTTGTCGGTTTTCAGCGACGCTCCGCCGATCAGACCGCCGTCGACGTTCGCTTTGGCGAGCAGTTCGGCGGCGTTGCCGTCGTTCATCGATCCGCCGTACTGGATCACGATCCCGTCGGCGGCTTTCTCGGAGTAGATCGCGGCGACCGTTTTCCGGATCACGCCGCAGGTCTCGTCGGCTTGTTCGGGCGTGGCGGTCAGACCCGTCCCGATCGCCCAGACCGGCTCGTAGGCGATAATGACGTTTTTGAGCTGTTCCTCGGTGATGCCCGCGAGGTCGAGTTTCGTCTGCATCGCGACCACCTCGTCGGTAATGCCGGAGAGCCGCTGTTCTTTTACTTCGCCGAGGCAGAGGATGACCTTCAGCCCAGCGGCAAGCGCCGCCTTCGTGCGGAGGTTGACCGTCTCGTCGGTCTCGCCGAAATACTGACGCCGTTCGCTGTGCCCGATAATGACGTATTCCGCGCCCGCCTCGAGCAGCATATCCGCCGCGATCTCGCCCGTGAAGGCGCCCTTCGCCTCAAAGTGGACGTTCTGCGCGCCGATCCTGATATTCGTGCCCTTCGCCGCTTCCGCCGCCGTCGCGATATCGACGAACGGAACGCAAAGCACGATATCGCACTTGTCTTTTCCCTTGACCATCGGCGCGAGTTCGCGGATGAACGCGCCCGCCGCCTTCGGGGTCATATTCATTTTCCAGTTGCCGGCGATGACCGTTTTTCTCATTTTCATTTATCCTTTCTTTTTCGGAAAATCGCCGGACGGCTTGCGTCCGGCGTTCTTCACGTTCTGATTATTTGTCCAGCAGGCAGGAAATACCGGGCAGATCCTTGCCTTCAAGGAACTCGAGCGACGCGCCGCCGCCGGTCGAAATGTGGGTGATCTGGTCGGCGAAACCGAGCTGCTCGCAGGCAGCCGCGGAGTCGCCGCCGCCGACGATCGTGATCGCGTCGGATTCCGCCAGCGCCTTCGCCACGGCGATCGTGCCCTTGGCGAGGATCGGGTTCTCGAACACGCCCATCGGACCGTTCCAGACGACCGTCTTCGCTTCCTTGACGGCTTTCGCGTAGAGTTCGGCGGTCTTCGGACCGATGTCCAGCCCCATCTTGTCGGCGGGGATCTTGTCGGAGTCGACGAACGCGACATCGACCTTCGCGTCGATCGGATCGGGGAAACTCTCGGTGATCGTCGTGTCGATCGGGAGCAGGAGTTTCACGCCGTTCTTTTCGGCTTTCTCCATCATGGTCTTGCAGTAGTCGATCTTTTCGCTATCGAGCAGCGACTTGCCGACGCCGTAGCCCTTCGCGGCGAGGAAGGTGTACGCCATACCGCCGCCGATGATGAGGGTGTCGACCTTGCCGAGCAGGTTGTCGATCACGTTCAGTTTATCCGAGACCTTCGCGCCGCCGAGGATGGCGACGAAGGGGCGGGCGGGGTCGGTCAGCGCCTTGCCCATCACCGAGATCTCTTTCTGGATCAGATAGCCGCAGACGGCGGGGAGGTACTTCGCGACCCCGGCGGTCGAGGCGTGCGCGCGGTGGACGGCGCCGAAAGCGTCCGAAACGTAGAGGTCGGCAAGCGAGGCGAGTTCCTTCACGAACGCGTCGTCGTTCTTCTCCTCGCGGGGGTCGAACCGGGTGTTCTCAAGCAGAATGACCTCGCCGTCCTTCAGCGCGGCGGCTTTCGCCTTCGCGTCGGGGCCGATCGTGTCGGCGCAGAGCGCGACCTTCACGCCGAGCAGCTCGGTAAGCCGGGCGGCGACGGCGGACAGACTGTATTTCGGGTTGACCTCTCCCTTCGGTTTGCCCATATGGGAGCAGAGAATGACCTTCGCGCCCTGACCCATCAGGTACTTGATCGTGGGGAGCGCCTCGACGATCCGCTTGTCCGAGGTAATGACCCCGTCCTTCTGCGGAACGTTGAAGTCGCAGCGGACGAGCACGCGCTTGCCCTTGACGTCAACGTCTTCAACGGTTTTCTTGTTGTAGGTTGCCATCTTTTTCGTCTCCTTTTCGGATATTGATTTCGGATTTTCAAACATTCCATATTAATATACCACATTCCCGGGGCTTCGTCAAGGGGACGCCGCAATTTTGTGAAAAAAAAGACAATTTGCGAAAAACCGGAGAAATAACGTTCTGTTCGGGCGCAATTTCGGGCACAACGATTGATTTTTTTCTTTTTCCGTGGTACAATAGAGAAAAACGGTCGCCCCGCGGGGCGGAAGGAGACGAATATGAACGATCGCTTTGACGAAAACGACTCGCTGTCTTCGGAAAGACAGTACGGCTTCGGACGGGGAAAGGCGCGCGAGTACGCCGACGGCGACGCCGGCGGCATCTCGGTCGCCAAATACAACCTGTTCCTCGGGGGCGTCCTGTTCTGGGGCTTTCTCGCAAACGCCCTGATCTGCCTGATCACCCGTCCCTATATCGCCGATTGGAACCCGCTGCCGATCCTGATCGGCTATCTCGTTTTCGCGCTGGTCGGGGTTTTGATGACCCGTTCGCACAGCGCCGTCGTCAGTTTCATCGGTTACAACCTCGTGGTGCTGCCGCTCGGGTTCGTCCTTTCTATGTACGTGATCGAATTTGAACCCCTTCTCGTGATGTCGGTCTTTTTCGAGACGGCGGCGGTGACGCTGACGATGATGCTGCTCTCGATCGTCTTTCCGCGTCTCTTCCTTTCGCTTGGGCGCGCGCTCGGGATCTCGCTTCTCGTCGTGATCTTCGTCGAACTCATTTTCTTCATCATCGCCGTCGCGACGGGCAGTTTCAACGAACAGGTCAGCCTGTTCATCGACGGGATCGTCGTCCTGATCTTCTCGCTCTATATCGGTTACGACTGGGCGGTCGCGCAGAGGCGGCACCGCACGGTCGACGCCGCGGTCGATTCCGCCTGCGCGCTCTACCTCGATATCATCAACCTCTTCATCCGTCTGCTCGCGATCGCGGGAAGGAGAAGTCGGCGGTGACGCTCGACCCCGTCGCTTTTTGCGACGAACTGAACCGGGTTTTCGCTCTGAACGGGCTCGAACCCCTCCTCTCGGACGGGAAAGCGGATCTTCTGACCGCCTTCGCCGCCTACCTCGTCGAGGAAAACGAAAAGTTCAATCTGACCGCCCTCACCTCGCCCGACGCGATCGTTCTCCGTCACTTTGCCGACTGCGCCTCTCTCGTTTCGCGACTGCCGGACGTGGGGAAACTCATCGACGTCGGGTGCGGCGCGGGCTTTCCGTCCGTCGTTCTCGCGATCCTCTGCCCCTCGCTTGCGGTCACCGCTCTCGACGCGACCGAAAAGAAGGTGCGCTTCGTTTCGGGCTGCGCCGAACGGCTCGGGCTCCAGAATCTTCACGCGACCGTCGGTCGGGCGGAGACGCTCGCCGCGCCGGGCGCTTCTCTTCGCGAGTCGTTTGACGTCGCGACGGCGCGCGCCGTCGCCCGCCAGCCCATCCTCTCGGAACTCTGTCTCCCCTTCGTTTCGTGCGGCGGGGCGTTTTTTGCGTTGAAGGGCAGGGAAGCCGAACGTGAAGCGGAGGAGGCGAAAACGGCGATCCCGCAGCTCGGCGGGGAACTCGTCGGGGTATTTTCCCGTACGCTCTCGGACGGCGTCTCCGATCCGGTCCGCCACGCCGTCGTCGAGATCGCGAAAAAACGGAAGACCCCTCCCGAGTTCCCGCGCCTCTACGCCCGCATTCTGAAAAAACCGCTCTGAAAAAGCGAAAAATGTCTTGACAAACGGAGTAAAAAAGGGTATACTGTTCTCGTCGGTTCTTCGATAAAACAGATTACATAAAGGAGTTTTTATGAAACATCGGATTCTCGCGTTGCTTCTCTGCCTGGTACTGATCTCGTCCGCCCTGTTCCTTACGGCGTGCGAACTGGGCTCGTCCAAAACGGAAAAGGACGGCGAGGTGGAAGTGACCGCCTCCAAACTCGGGTCTTTCATTGCCGGAGTCGACAAGGTACGGAAAGGCGGTCTTACCGCCGATATGACGATCAAGGAAACTATATCCGACAGCGGATGGACGAAAGTGGTCAACACGTCGTCGAAACTGAAGTACAACAACGGGCGCTTTACTCTTGCGGAAACCGGAAAAATAAAATATACGTATTCGGGAGATACTCAAGAATACGATTATACCGGAGAGACGTATTTTGACGGGTCGGTTTTCGCAACGATGACCGCTTCAAACGGCAAATTGTATAAGGAGATTTATCTCCTCGACGAGGAAGTGGATGACCTGCGTGACGAATTTGCAAGCAGCGAAGAAACGGCGTGGATCGCGGATCTGCTCGGCGGAGAGGGGTTTGACGCGCTGCCCTGGCTTGATTCGGTTCTGGGACTGATCGATTTCGCTAAGGCCGCGGAACTGGTCCTTCCTTCGCTTGGCGGGCGCTTTAAGATGGAAAAGAAAGACGGCGCCTACCTCGTGACCTTCGATTCCGACGCGGCGGTAGACGCGGAGATCGCTCTTCTGAATACCGTCAAAAAGAATCTGAACGGCAAGGCAAGCGATCTGTTCGACGCCCTCCTCGGCACGGGCAAGTTTGCCGGACTGAAAACCGAACTTGCCAAATACCACGGGAGCGACCGGTTCTCCGATCTTCTTCCGAAACTGGAAACGGCGCTTGCCGACAGCGGCTTGAACGTGGACGGCGTCTACGATTTCTTTGCGGCGAAAGTCAACGAGAACCGTTCGGATTCCGACAAGATGACCGGCAAGCAGTTGAAACAGAAACTGCTTGACAAGTGCGGCGAAATGACCGTCAACGACGTGATCGCTCTCGGAGCGGAAGAGATCGACCTTGAAGGGCACTTTGATCCCAAGACCGGCGAGTTCGTTTTCCAAGAGGACGTTTCTCCGACCTACGACGATATCCTCGCCGCCGTGAACGCGTTCGAAGGGTGGACGGCAAAACAGGCGATCGGTTTGATGACGGGCAACGGGGAAAACTGGGATAAGATAAATGCCGAGGGCAAAAGGATAGATATCGCGGACATAATCGACGACGCCGTCAGCGAAGCGAACGAGTACAAAGAGGCTTACAACGCGAAGGTGACCGTGACCTGCGACGGAAAGTTCGTTCCGACCGCCGTCTCGGAGACGGTCTCGATCAACACGGCGGGAATGGACGACGACGGCGTTACGGTAGCCACGCTCACGCTTACCGCCGAGGTCAAATCCGACGTTACCGTCGAGCCCTCTGCCATTCTGCAGGCAGAGATCGACAAAGTCAAAGCAGGGAAATAATAAGAGTTTTCATCTGCGTTGGCGCACCGCGGCGGGATCGTCCCGCCGCGGTGCGTTTTTGATCCGCCGTGATCCTTTTTCGCCCGTCCCGCGCCCCGTTCCGTTTCTTTCCGGCAAAAAGAAGTTGACAAAAGCGCGCGTGCGTGCTATACTGTAAGAAGCCGAAGATGATTCGGTAATACGACTATATAAGTAAGGAGAAAAAACCAAATGAAAACCAGACTTTTGGCGCTTCTGCTCTGCCTGGTGCTCGTCGCGTCCGCTCTGCTGATGACGGCGTGCGGCGGCAGCAAGAAGGACGATTCTACCGACGCCGCGACCGACGCCGCGACTTCGCCCGCCGCGGACAAAGGCACTGCCGCCGCGACCGGAAGCGGCGCTGCGCCCGCCGATACCGCCGCGGTGACCGGAAACGGCGACACGGCTGAAGAAGAGGCGGCTCGGGCGGCTGCGCTCGGAAACTTCCTGAAGGGAATCGAGCAGGCCAGCGAGGGCGGCATCGCCTTCACCGGCACGATCAAGGGTACGCACACCTTTACCAATCACAACTGGGAGACGAACACGGACGAGAGACAGACCGAGACGATCGATCTCAATCTGGCGCTGAACTACTTCCAGTATGTGTTGGATGCGACGATGTCCGGCACGGTGGGTGATGGCGATAACGTCGACGTCGAATTCTTCTACGACGGCGAACTGGTTGCCGTTTACTCGAACACCCCCGAGGAAGAGGAGGGCCCCGCCTACGAGGTCTACTTCCTTGAGGACGTTCTGTCCGATTTCTCGGGAGCCGCGGATCTTCCCTCGCTGGTGATGACCGACACCGACGCCGATTTCGCCGCGTCGATGGAAGAGTTCGCAAAACTCTTCGATTATGATAAACTCGGCGTGTCCGCGAACGCGCTGACCAAAAACGTTCTCGTTTTCGAGCAGGTGAACGAGAATACTTACAAAGTCAGTTTCGTTTCCGACAAGGTTTTTGACGCCGCTCTCAACCTTCTGAACGTCGTCAAGGCAAACAAGGACGGAACGGTCGGCGAGCTGATCGACGCGCTGTTCGGCGCGGGCACCGTCGACAAGATCAAGGCGGAACTTGACAAGTATCACGGTTCCGACAAACTGAAAGACATTCTTCCCGACCTTGAGAAGACCCTCGGCGATCTCGGGCTGAAGGTGGACGACGCCTACGCGTACGCGGCGGATCTCTTCAACCAGTTCACCGGCGCGACGGGCGAAGAGGCGATGGACGGAGAAGGAATGCGCGAAATGGTGATCTCGCTCTGCGCCGAATTGACCGTCAACGACGCGATCTCGATGGCGGTTTCGATGAGCGCCGGCTTCGGCGACGATGATGAAGGCTGGGAAGACGACGGCTACGGTTGGGACGACGACTACGGCTGGGAAGACGACGGCGAAGAGGAAGAGTACGAGTACCAGGGCGCGGTCGACCGGCTTGAGTCGGCGATGCCCGGTATGCCCACCATTCCCGGACTGGTCAGCCCCATGGGTGAGGACGGCGAGATGACCTACGAGTCGATCAAGGCGTCGGTCGTCGCGTTCATGGACGTGAAGGTCAGCGACCTTGCCCTTCTGATGGGCGTCGAGGATATCGGCGCGATCGTCGATATGGGGATCTCCTACGTCACCGCGTTCAAGGAAGCTTTCAAGGTTGAGGCGAGCGTGATCACCGATAAGGATTTCGTTCCGACCGAGGCGACCCTGACGATCAAGATCGACACCACGAAACTCCCCGCGGAGATGGAAGTCGATCCGACGGTCCTCACGATCGAGTGCAAGGCGGAGATCAAATCGACTCTGAACGTTGCGCCGATCAACTCGACGCTGAACGGAAAGATTTCCGAAGCGAAGGCGGCGAAGGAGACCGAGGCTGTAACGGAGGACTGATCCGTCTTTGACGCGTCGCTTTCCGCTTTCGCGGAACCGACGCGACCGGGCGCGCCCCACGGGGCGCGCCCTTTTCCTTTTCACGGAGCCGCCGCGGGCGGCGTGTTTTTACGACGCGAAGCGGCAACCTCTTTTTTACAATCGCTTGACAACAAAAGAGGCGTGTGCTATAATATCGGCGTGCCGATAAAGATCGGCAAAATATTTGCAGCGAAACAAGGAGAAAAACAATGAAAACCAGACTTTTGGCGTTTCTGCTCTGCCTGGTGCTCGTCGCGTCCACTCTGCTGATGACGGCGTGCGGCGGCAGCAAGAAGAACGATTCTACCGACGCCGCGACCGACGCCGCGACCTCGCCCGCCGTCGACAAGGGCACTTCGGCGGCGACCGACAAAGGCGCCGCTTCTGCGGACGACAGCGCCTCCACCCCGGCGGCGACCGACGCTTCCACCCCGGCGGCAACCGACGCGGCGACCGCCGCATCCACCGAGCCCTCCGGCGAAGAAGAGATGTCGGTCGAAGAGCAGACCGCTCTGCTCGCTTCCTTTATGAAGGGGATGCTTGAACTCCGCAAAAAGGGCGTTCAGGCAAGCGGCGCTATGATCGGTACCATGACTCATACCGACGAAGAATGGGATATCAACAGTCAGCAGTACGTCGAGAAAACCGTGACCGATACCGTTTGGTTCAATCTGTCGGCGGACGTGACGGATACTATGTTCCGGCTGCTTGCCACGGGAACGATGAACGGCAATTCCGGCAAAGCCGAGATCTACTTTGACGGTTCGGTTCTCGGAACCTACTCCGGGGAGGACGGCGAGGAGCCCGAGTATGAGATCCTCTTCCTCGAGGATCTGTTCGAGGACGCTCCCGAGGAGGTCCTGGCGCTGTTCGGCGGTATGGACGGCTCTGACGAACTCGAGGCGCTCTACGATCAGATCCTTGCCCTGATCGATCTTGACAAGGTCGCCGCGAAGATCGGTCCTCTGACCGCCGGCGTGATCACGATCGAAAAAGACGGCGAAAACTACAAGGTGACGATCACCTCCGACGCGCTCTTCAACGAGGCGATCCGCATCCTGACCGTCCTGAAGAACTCCGGCGACCTGACGATCGCCGAACTGATCGACGCGCTGCTCGGCGAGGGCACGTTTGCCAACCTGAAAGCGACCCTGGAGAAATACCACGGCGACGACAAGCTGGCGGATCTGCTTCCCGACCTCGAGGCGGCTCTTGCCGACTGCGGTCTGAAGGTGGACGCCGCGTACGCTTTCGCGGCTGATCTCTTCAATCAGATGGGCGAGGGCGAAGAGCCGATGACCGGCGAAG
>Ga0310696_10001106_pt1 | contig 39648 bp, 33 predicted proteins | sample AusTroGonzalo_MG_4_FD_203885 | JGI IMG/M metagenome (GOLD analysis project Ga0310696, IMG submission 203885) | Bovine rumen microbial communities from tropical cattle in Woodstock, Queensland, Australia - Gonzalo_02 (v2) (version 2) | ecosystem: Host-associated > Mammals > Digestive system >... | reverse complement strand
TACAGTCTGCCGCCTTTGACCGCTCGGCAATCCCACCACGCGAAGTGGAGCGGGTAACGGGGGTCGAACCCGTATAACCAGCTTGGAAGGCTGGTGCACAGCCGTTATGCCATACCCGCACCCGAATAAAAAAACTGGTGCCGACGGGGGGACTTGAACCCCCACTCCTTTAAGGGGAACTAGGACCTGAACCTAGCGCGTCTGCCAATTCCGCCACGTCGGCGGCACCAACTTTTCAAACAGCCCGCAACCGCGGCAATGCGCGGTGCGTGTTCAGTTAATATACTCCGCGGCGCAACAAAATGCAAGCGGAGGAAAGTCAAAAAATCGGCTTCCGCGGAGAAATCGGCGTTTTTCCGGACGTCCAGGCGCCTTGTGCGCGGCGGCGGCGGGCGATGCGCATCGCGATGCCGCAGACGATCCCGGGGATCGCTCCGCCGAGGTGCGCGGCATATGCCACTCCGCCGGGCTCCGAGTTGTGCGTGAGGACCGTCATCAGCAACTGCATGAGCATCCAGATCAGAAACATCAGCCACGCGGGCAGTCCGATGAGATAAATCCGCAAGCGCGTTATCAGTTTAACATCCGGATAGAGCACCGCATACATCGCGATCACCCCCGAGATGAATCCGCTCGCCCCGACGCAGGGGATCTCCGACGCCGGACGCAGCGCCCAGAAGAGCAGCGTGGCGGAGAATCCGGAAAGCAGCACGAACCCGAGATAGCGAAGTTTGCCGAGTTCGTCCTCGACGTTGTCCCCGAAAGTGTACAGGAAATACATGTTGCCGACGAGATGCCAAATGCCGCCGTGCATGAACATCGAAGTGATCCACGTCGCGCCGCAGAACCGGGCAAACTTCGCCGGGATGAAACCCAGCGTTTCCGCATCGAGCCCGCAGAAGAGCTCCAGCATGAAGACGGCGACGCAGACGAGGATCAGCCCCCAGGTCACGAGCGGCAGCCTTTGAAGCGGCGGAGCCTCCGACTCCACCGGCAGCCCGAGAACGACGGCGAGATATTGGAACGGATTTTTCAACCCGCTCCAATCGCCGGTTCCGCCGAAGTCTAATATTTCGCTTTCGTCCCGTCCGACGTTTTTGATCTTTTCGAGTGCGATCGCCTCGCGCGCTTCGGGCGGAAGCTCCTCGGAGCGGGTGTGATGCGGAAGCGCCTCAAGTTCACGCGGATCGAACCATATTTCCTGACAACGACGACAGACGTCCAGCTCGATCTCCTGTCCTTCGACTTCGAGCGTGACGACTCGCATCGGCCGGCGGCAGATCGGACACGCCGCGCCCTCACCGCTCTCCGCCGCGCCGGACTTGCACCACAACAGATTGATGAGTTCGCGGCTGTCGCAGAGCGCGCGCACCGCGCCAACGGTCATAGCGATGCCGTGCCCCTCCGGGCAGGCGAAGCCGATCCGCCCCTCGTAAAACGATTTGACGAGCACCGCGCCGCAACGCGGGCAGACCATCCCCGACATCCCCCCGTCTCCCATCTTGAAATATTCGTTCACCGCCTTAAAGATAACGCCGCGGCGGGAATTTTACAACCGACCGGAGCGAAATCCCCGAATGCGCCGGACGGCAAATTGCACCGTCCCGCGGAAAAAATAATCAAAAAGTATAAAACAAAGATAATTTGTTCATTGAAAGCCCCTCTTGGCATGCTATTTTTTACTAGGGTAAAGATATTTTTTCGACTCGCGTCGGCGCCGCTCGCCGACGCCGGACAATTCGTGAAAGGAGACAGCATCATGAAAGTCGATCTCAAGGGCAAAGTCGCGGTCGTCACGGGTGGCGGCGGGATATTGTGCAGCGTGATGGCGAAGTCGCTCGCCGCGGCGGGCGCGAAGGTGGCGATCCTCGATCTGCGCGAAGACGCCGCCGTCAAGGTCGCCGACGCGATCGACGCCGACGGCGGCTGCGCCATCGGCGTCGGCGCGAACGTCCTCGATCCGGCGAGCCTCGCCGCGGCGGAAAAGACCGTGTCCGCGAAGCTCGGCGTCTGCGACATATTGGTCAACGGCGCGGGCGGCAACAACCCCAAGGGCACGACGAGCAAGGAGTTCCTCGAACTCGACGACCTCAAGGCTCCGGTCGAGGGGCTCAAGACCTTCTTCGACCTCGATCCCGCCGGAGTCGGCTTCGTCTTCAATCTGAACTTCCTCGGCACGCTGCTCACCACGCAGGCCTTCGCGCGCGGCATGGCGCTCAAGGGCGGCGGCAGCATCATCAACATTTCGAGCATGAACGCCTTCACGCCGCTGACCAAGATCCCCGCCTACTCGGGGGCCAAGGCGGCGATCAGCAACTTCACCCAGTGGCTCGCGGTGCATTTTTCGCGCGTCAACGTGCGCGTCAACGCGATAGCTCCGGGGTTCTTCCTCACCGAGCAGAACCGCACGCTGCTCACCAATGCCGACGGCACGCTCACCGCGCGCGGCAACACGATCCTCGCGCACACGCCGATGGGCAAGTTCGGCAAGCCGGAGGATCTGACGGGGGCGCTGCTCTACCTCGTCGACGACGAAGCGGCGGGCTTCGTGAACGGCGTCGTGCTCCCCGTCGACGGCGGATTTTCGGCGTTCAGCGGAGTTTGACCACACCCTCAAGCGAAAGGCGGTACGACATGTTCAAAAAGACGATGGTCCTTCTCGGCGTCGCGGCGGCGGTGATGACCGCCTCCGCGAAGGAGATCAACAACTTCTTCGACGGCGACTTCCCGCGGCTCGTCCCCTCGGTGCAGAAGCTCGAACGTCTGAAGTCCGGCTACCGGATGCCCGGCGACCTCGCGATCGCGGCCCCCGAAGCGGCGGAGCGCGAAGCGAAGCTCGCCGCGAAATTCATCTCGGGGCGCTTCGGCGTCTGCAAGCCGCGCGTCGTCCCCGAGGGCGAAGCGGCGGGGATGCGCCTCGTCCTCACGGAAAGCGGCGTGCCGGAATCCCCCGAGGGGTACACGCTCTCCATTTCGCCCGCCGGCATCGAGATCAAGGCGAGAACCGTGCGCGGGCTCTTCTACGGCGTGCAGACCTTCGGCAACATCGTGAGGAACAACGTCATCACCACGCTGCCGGGGTGCAGGATCGCCGACTGGCCCGATCTCGGCATACGCGGGGTGTTCGTGAACCTCCGCTACCTAAAAAATCAGGACGTCAAGGGCTTCTGCCGGGCGATCCGCGTCCTCGCCGAACTCAAATACAACACGCTGGTGCTCGAATTCGCCGAGAACCTGCCGATGAAGGACAACCCCTTCACGCTGCGCAAGGAGACCCTTACCGAGGAGTCGCTGGCGATGATCCGTAAAACGGCGGAGGAGTGCCACATGGAGATCATTCCCCATCTGCAGGTCCTTTCGCACGACACCTGGATGCGGATGCACCCCGACTACAAGGAAAAGATCACCGCCCGCGTCGACGGCACCTCCGCCGGCGACTGGGCCTCCTCGGCGTGCCCCGAAAAGCCGCTGACCCGCGAGCTCACCGTCTACACCATCAACGAGACGATCCGGCTGCTCCAGCCCAAGCGCTTCCATCTGGCGCTCGACGAACTCATGCACTGCGAGTGGAACAAGTGCAACACGTGCCCCGGCGGCCACACCCTCGATCAGCTCGTCCGCGAAACGAGCTTCTACACCAAGCTCGTCGCGGACAAGGGCATCGAGCCGTGGGTGTACCACGACACCTTCTGCGACAAGGACCGCTCCGGCGGCGAAGCGGCGCTGCCGCACCTCGCCAAAAACACGGTCGTCAACATGTGGAGCTACCGCGCCAAGCCGACGGTGCAGTATTTCGATTTCTTTCAGAACAAGGGTTTCCGCACCACGGGCGTGAGCTACGTCATGACGCTCGAGAACCTGCGCTCCATTCCGCTGGCGTGCAAAAAGTACGGCAATCTGGGCGCGATCGTGACCTACTGGGGGTATCTGCGCGATTACACCAAGGATACCGGTATGGACCGCCTCGCCGCCGCCGGCACCGTCCTCGCGGCGGAGTACCAGTGGAAGTGCTCCGACCGGAGCGTCCACCAGTGGTCCTACGATCCCGCGTGGGAGTTCCGCCGCCGGATGGGAGGAGCGGCGCTGCGCCGCAAGGGCAGCAGCTACGCGAACATCCCGATCGCGGGCGTCTGCAACGTCAAGCTCGGCGCGGACGCGCGCTTCCCGAAGCTCGGCAGGGATGAAGTCGCCAAGATCGCCCGGGAACTCGCCGGCACGCCGGAGGGCTTCAAGCTCGAAGTCGCCCCCGACGGCAAGATCGCCGCGGCGGTGCTCTCGGACGGCGCGGACAGCTATCCCGCCGGAAGCGTCAAGATCCCCGTCAACGGCTTCTGCCACGGGTTGACGCTGCTGATGACGGCGTCGCGTCCGGCGGTGCCGCAGCGGCTGCTGAACCAGAAGAGCCAGTTGCGCCTCCGCTTCTTCCCCAAGGTGGCGACGCTGATCGTCAGTTACGCCGACGGCAAGGTGCGGCGCGTGCCGATCCGCTACAACATGGAGATAAACGACTGGAACGCGAACGCCGGCGGCTACGGCTGCCGCATGGTCGTCCGCGGCAACGGCTCCGACGGCGCGAACTACGCGATCTACGCCTTCGACTGGAAAAATCCCCGCCCGAAGACGAAGATCACCGCCGTCGAACTTTCCACGGAAAAACTGCCGGAGAAGGAGAACATCCGCTCCGCCGTCGCGCTGCTCGCCGTCTCGGCGAACATCCCGAAGGGGATCAATGCCGCCGCGGCGCCGCTCGGCGAACTCGGCGAGTTCAACTCCGTCACGGAAAAGAAGAACATCCGCAAGCTCACCGCCGCCGACTTCAGCCGCGGCAGGAGCAAGGTGAGATTCGAGACCGAGGGGACCTTCGTGCATCCGGTCACGACCGAGGTCGTGAGCGATCCCGGTTCGCCCTCCGGCAAGGCGTTCAAGGTGGTGATGCCGCCCGTGACGGACGACAGCCGGGTGCCGCGCGCGATCGTCGACGTGCCGGTCCCGAAGGGGCTCGACAAGCTCGGTTCGGCGGCTTTTTCCATCCGCACCGATTCGCCGTCGTACATCCGGCGCAGCGCGGTCTACTTCATGGATCGCGGGATCACCCGCTACAACGTGATGTACAATTTCATGCGCAAGGATACCGACAAGTGGCAGTACTTCGAGATCCCGTTCTCGATGATGGCGCCGGGCGCGCCGGGGCGCGGCGTGACGCGCAAGAACGCCAGCACCATGCGCGTCACGGTGTGGCTCGAAAACTGCAATCACGACGTGACGGTCTGGTTCGGGCCGATCGCGGCTTCGCCGGACGAGGCGGATTACGTCAGCCCCGCGACTTCGTACGAAATCGAGTAGGGAACATCTTAAATACCAACAACATAAGGAAATGCAGGACAAAATGGCGGAAAAGGCGGATATAGGCCTGATCGGTCTCGCGGTCATGGGGGAAAACCTCGTGCTCAACATGGAGCGCAACGGCTTCACGGTCGCGGTCTTCAACCGGCACACCGAAAAGGTCGATAACTTCATCAACGGCAGGGGCAAGGGCAAGCGCTTCATCGGCTGTCACAGCATCGCCGATCTCTGCGCGAACCTCAAGACGCCGCGCAAGATCATGCTGATGGTCAAGGCGGGCAAGCCGGTCGACGAACTCATCGGCCAGCTCGAAGCGTACCTCGAAGAAGGCGACATCGTCATCGACGGCGGCAACAGCTTCTACCCCGACACCACCCGCCGCACCCGCGAACTCGCGGCCAAGGGCCTGCGCTTCATCGGCACCGGCGTCTCGGGCGGCGAGGAAGGCGCGCTCAAGGGCCCCTCGATCATGCCGGGAGGCTCCCCCGAGGCGTGGCCGTACGTGAAAGGGGTCTTTCAGGCGATCGCGGCCAAGGTCGCCGGGGGCCGCCCCTGCTGCGAGTGGGTGGGCAAGGAGGGCGCGGGCCATTACGTCAAGATGGTCCACAACGGCATCGAGTACGGCGACATGCAGATGATCTGCGAGGCGTACTGGATCATGAAGAACGTCCTCGGCCTCGGCGCCGCCGAGCTCAAGGAAGTTTTCACCGAGTGGAACAAGGGCGAGCTCGACAGCTACCTCATCCAGATCACCAGCGAGATCTTCGGCAAGATCGATCCCGACACCGGCAAGCCGGTCGTCGACATCATCCTTGACACCGCCGGGCAGAAGGGCACCGGCAAGTGGACCAGCCAGAGCGCGCTCGATCTGGGCGTCGCCGCGCCCACGGTGGCCGAGGCGGTCTTCGCCCGCTGCCTCTCGGCGGTAAAGGCGGAGCGCGTCGCCGCTTCCAAGGTGATAAACGGCGTGACCGAGAAGTTCGCCGGCGACAAAACGGAGTTCATCGACGCGGTGCGGCAGGCGCTCTACGCCTCCAAGATCTGCTCCTACGCGCAGGGCTTCCAGCTGATGCGGATGGCGGCGAAGGAGTACGGCTGGGATCTGCACTACGGCGAGATCGCGCTGCTCTGGCGCGGCGGGTGCATCATCCGCGCGACCTTCCTCGAAAAGATCAAGGAGGCCTTCGACCGCGATCCGGAGCTCGCCAATCTGCTCGTCGACGACTTCTTCCGGGGCGAGATCGAGCGCTGTCAGAAGGCGTGGCGGCGCGTCGTCGCGCAGGCGGTGCTGTCGGGGGTGCCGGTGCCGGCGTTTTCGAGCGCGCTCGCGTACTTCGACGGCTACCGTTCGGGGAACCTGCCCGCGAATCTCCTGCAGGCGCAGCGCGACTACTTCGGCGCGCACACCTACGAAAGAGTCGACCGGCCGCGCGGAGAGATCTACCACACCGAGTGGACCGAATCGAGCGGCAAGACCGTCTCGGGCACCTACAACGCATAACGGGAAAGGGGAAAATCGATCATGGACGCCATCGAAACCATGCGGGCGATACCCAAAAAGCACGACTTCTTCATCGGGATCGACAGTGACGGCTGCGTCTTCGACACCATGGAGGTCAAGCAGAAGGAGTGCTTCTGCCCGAACTTCATCCGCTGTTTCGGCTTTCAGGCGGCGAGCAAGTACGCCCGGGAAGTCTGGGAGTTCGTCAACCTCTACAGCAAGACGCGCGGCTGCAACCGCTTCCTCGCCGTCGCCCGCGCGCTGGAGCTGATCGCCGAACGGCCGGAGTTCGCCGCCCGGCACATCCCCGTCCCGCCCATGACCGACATGCGGGCGTGGATCAAGGTCGAAAACAAGCTCGGCAACCCGACGCTCAAGGCGCTCGTGAACGCAAAACCGACGCCGGAACTGAAAAATCTCCTCGCGTGGAGCGAGGCGGTCAACGCCGACATCGCGCGCACCGTCCACGACGTGCCGCCCTTCCCGGGCTTCCGCGAGGCGGCGGAAGCGGCGAGGAAGCAAGCGGACATCATCGTCGTTTCGCAGACTCCGTTCGAGGCGCTCGACCGCGAGTGGAAGGAAAACAAGATCGACGACCTCGTCGACTTCATCGCCGGGCAGGAGTGCGGCACCAAGGCGGAGCATCTGCAATACTCGGCGGTCGGCAAGTACGCCCCCGACCATATCCTGATGATCGGCGACGCCCCCGGCGACTGCAAGGCGGCGCAGAAGAACGGCGTGCTCTTCTTCCCGATCGTGCCGGGGTGCGAGGAACAGTCGTGGCGGGATTTCCTGAACACCGGGCTGCCGCGCTTCTTCGCGGGGACCTTCGCGGGCGAATATCAGACCAAGCTTCTCGCGGACTTCGACCGGGCGCTCCCGGAGCTCCCGCCGTGGAAAAAGTGAGGTTCCGAAATGGGCATCTACACCGGCGCGGGCGGCGTTGACGCGATCGTCGGCGAGGCACAGCTCCGCCGGATGATCGTCGAGACGGTCGAGCACAACGGCATCCCGAAGCGGATGCTCGTATTGCCCCCCGACCACACGCGGCTCAATTCGTACGCGGGCGAGATCACCGCGATCATCTGGGAGCTGTACTCTCATCGGTGCGAGATCGACATCATGCCCGCCCTGGGCACCCACGCGCCGATGGGCGAGCACGAATTGCGGATGATGTTCGGCGACGCGATCCCCTTGGAGCGCTTCTTCGTCCACGACTGGCGCAACGACGTCCGGACGCTCGGCGTCGTGTCTTCAAAGTACATGCAGGAGCTTTCGGGCGGCAAGCTCGACTGCGAGGTGAAGATCGAAGTCAACAAACGCCTCTTCGACGACTACGACCTCATCCTTTCCATCGGGCAGGTCGTGCCGCACGAAGTCGTCGGCCTCGCCAACTACACCAAGAACCTCATGGTCGGCGTCGGCGGCAGCGACATCATCAACAAGTCGCACTTCCTCGGCGCGGTATCCAACATGGAGCGCATCATGGGCCGCCCCGACACCCCGGTGCGGCGGCTCTTCAACTACGGCGTCGAGAAATATCTCAAGGACCTGCCGATCGTCTTCATGCAGACGGTGATGGCCAAGGATCAGAGCTCCGGCAAGATGGTGATGCGCGGCTTCTACGCGGGGACGGGCGACGAGGTCTTCCTCGCGGCGGCGAAGCTCAGCGTCGAAGCGAACTTCGTGCTTCTGGACAAGCCGCTCAAGAAGGTCGTCGTCTACCTCGATCCCGAGGAGTTCAAGAGCACCTGGCTCGGCAACAAGGCGATCTACCGCACCCGCATGGCGATCGCCGACGGCGGCGAACTCGTCATCCTCGCCCCCGGGCTGAAGGAGTGCGGCGAGGACAGGGAAAACGACCGGCTGATCCGCAAATACGGCTACCACGGCACCCCGTACACGCTCAAGATGGTCAACGAAAATCAGGAACTGCGCGACAGCCTCGGCGCGGCGGCGCATCTGATCCACGGTTCGAGCGAGGGGCGGTTCCGCATCGTCTACTGCCCGGGGCCGAACTTTTCGGAATCCGAAGTCAAGTCCATCGGCTTCGAGTACGGCGACCTCGCGGCGATGCTGAAAAAGTACCCGGTCGACAAGCTCCGGGACGGCTTCAACACCGTCGACGGCGAAGAGATCTTCTTCATCAGCAACCCGGCGCTGGGGCTGTGGGCGCTGAGAAGCAACTTTTTCTAAAGGAACATTCATCATGGGCAAAAATCTGCTGGTCGCCCAGTCGGGCGGGCCGTCGCCGGTCATCAACAGTTCGCTGCGGGGCGTCGTCGAAGCGGCGCGCGCGTTCCCGGGCAAGGTGGACAGGATCTACGCCGGATACCACGGCATCGAGGGCGTGCTCAAGGAGGAGCTTCTCGACCTGTCGTGCCAGAAGGAGGAGGAGATCTCCCTGCTGCGCAACACCCCGGCGGCGGGCGCCATCGGAAGCTGCCGCTACAAGGTCAGGGCCAAGCAGACGGAGGATTTCGACCGCATCGTCGAAGTGCTCCGCGCGCACGACATCGGCTACTTCCTATACAACGGCGGCAACGACTCGATGGACACCGCCAACAAGGTGGCGCAGCTCGCCCGTCAGCGCGGGCTGGACGTCGTCGGCGTCGGAGTCCCCAAAACCATCGACAACGACGTGGGCGACAGCGAGTTCAAGCTGATCGACCACACCCCCGGCTACGGCTCGGTCGCGCGCTACTGGCAGATGATCGTCCAGAACGCCGAGGAGGAAAACCGCGGCTCCTGTCCCGCCGATCCGGTGCTGGTGCTGCAGGCGATGGGGCGCAAGATCGGCTACATCCCGGCGGCGGCGCGCCTCGCCGATCCGAAGCGCGAAACTCCGCTTTTGATCTTCCTCGCGGAGGGCAAGCTCACGCTGGAGGCCATGGCGGAGCGCGTGAACGAAGAAGTCAAGTCCCGCGGCCGCGCGGTCGTGGTGCTCAGCGAAGGATGCGACGTCGGCGACCTCGGCTTCGTGAAAGACAGCTTCGGCCACGCGAGCTTCGGCGCCAGCCAGACCACCGCCCAGCAGGCGCTGGTGAACTACCTCAACGCCCACGGGATATGCGCCAAGGGGGCGGCGCGGGGGCAGGTCTTCGGCACCGACCAGCGCTCGACGGCGATCTACGCCTCGACCGTCGATCTGGACGAAGCCTACCGCGTCGGACAGAAGGCGGTGCTCCTCGCCGTAAACGGCGAAAACGGTTTCATGTCGACGATTCTGCGCGAACCCGGCATGATCTATCAGGTGCGCTACGACCAAGCGCCGTTGGAGCTCGTCGCCAACTCGGAGCGCACGTTCCCGGAAGCGTGGATCGCCCCCGACAAGGCGGATGTCACGGACGACTTCCTCGCCTACGTCCGCCCGCTCGTGGGAGAGGACTTCCCGAGCGTGCCGGTCGTCGACGGCCGCCAGCGCTTCGCGCGGCTCGAACCCGTCTTCGCGGAAAAGAAACTCGCGGAGTACACACCCCAAGCCGACCGCAAATGAATGATGAATGATGAGATATGAAAGATGAAATGGGGAAGGTGTGCGGCACGCTGATGTCAGTCGCGCGTCCGGAAATCACGGCAAACGCCGGTACGCGAACCCGGTTTGAAAAACCGCAAACATCCGCCGCCCGATGAGTGCGAGCGGGTAGCCCGCGAGCGCGCAGCCCGCATGGGAGCGAGTTTGCGCCGCCAAAGCGAAAGCGGCGCAAAAACGCCCGAGGTGTTCTCGGGCGTTGAGCGACCGGAGGGCGAGCATTAAGGCCGCGAGTGAGGCGTCAGCCGAACGCAGGCCGCTAGGAACTTGTAAAGGTAACTGCTGACCACGCCGATCTTTCGCGCCGGCCCCGGCAAGGAGGAGCCCGAGGGGGAAGCCGCTCGCGGCTGTCCCCTCGGGCGGCGGCGGGACGCCGCCGTGGGGGGAACCCCGCCGACCTTGGAAAAAACGCGTGAGGGGTTTTCGGGGGCGGCGCAAAACGCCCCCGCGCCGGTACGCGCGACTGACACTCGCGTGCCGCACACCAAAACGCCCGCGCTCGGCGCAAGCGCCCGCGTGCCGCAAGCCTTCCTACTACTTCTTCTTTTCGGTCTTGCTCTTGACGCGGACGCCGATGTCGGAAAGCTCCAGGGTGCGGAGCATTTCCGGCGTGCGGTCGGGGGTGCGGGTGAGCCGCCCCGCCTGATGTTCGACCGCCTTCTCGAAGAGGTTGCGCGCCCAGCGGCCGTTGCCGAAGTTGCGGTCGCGGTTCTTCGTCAGGTAGGCGATCGCGGACACGAGGTACTTGTCCATTTCGGGCGAGAGCTTGTAGTGGTTCTTTTTGGCGTACATGCGGAACATCGCGGCGAGCTCCGCCGTGGAGTAGTCGGGGAAGTTCACATACCGCGTGAAGCGCGAGCTCAATCCCGGGTTGGCGTCGATGAACTTCTTCATCTCGTCGGGGTAGCCGGCGACGATCACGACCAGATTGTCGCGGTTGTCCTCCATGCGTTTCAGCAGCGTCGCGATCGCCTCCTGTCCGTAGTCGTTCGGTCCGCCCGAGACCAGCGTGTACGCTTCGTCGATGAAGAGCACCCCGCCCAGCGCGCTGTCGATGACGCGGTTGGTCTTGACGGCGGTCTGGCCGACGTACTCGCCCACGAGTCCCGCGCGGTCGGTCTCGACCAGATGTCCCTTGTCGAGGATGCCGAGCGCCTTGAAGATCCGCGCCATGAGCCGCGCCACGGTGGTCTTTCCGGTGCCGGGGTTGCCGACGAAGACCATGTGGTAGCTTATGTTGGCGTTCTTCATGCCGGCCTTTTCGCGTTCGCGGGAGATCTGGCAGAACTCCGTCATCTTGCGCACCTCGGCCTTGACGGACTTCATGCCGATCAGCCGGTCGAGTTCGGCGAGGACCTCTTCGGGTTTTTCGTCCTTGGCGAGCTGTTCCGCACCCTGCGGATCGACGTCGGCGAGCGTCAGCGTCATCAGCTGTTCGCGGGAGGGATCCTTGAGCCCCGCGAGGCGCGTCGCCTGCCGCTCGACCGAGGCTTCGAAGAGGTTCCGCACGTAGCGGCCGTTGCCGAAGCGGGGATCGGGGTGGCGCGTGACCTTGCGCATCAGCGCGGGGAGTCCCGCTTCGAGCTCCGGCGAGAGCAAGAACTCGCTCTTTTTGGCGCGGCGCCGGAACATTTCGGCGAGTTCGTCCGCCGTGTAGTCGGGGAAGTGGATGTGGCGGTTGAAGCGCGAACGCATCCCGCTGTTGGAGTCGAGGAACTGCTGCATTTCCTTGGAGTATCCGGCGACGATCACGACGAGATTGTCGCGGTCGTCTTCCATGCGTTTCAGCAGCGTCGCGATCGCCTCCTGCCCGTAGTCGCCCTTGCCGCCGCCCGCGAGCGCGTACGCCTCGTCGATGAAAAGCACGCCGTCCTGCGCCTCGTCGATCACGCGGTTGGTCTTCTGCGCGGTCTGGCCGACGTACTCGGCGACGAGCCCGGAGCGGTCGGTCTCGACCAGATGTCCCGACTTGAGGATGCCGAGTTCGCGATAGATGTCGCCCAGTATCCGCGCCACGGTGGTTTTTCCGGTGCCGGGGTTGCCGGTGAAGACCATGTGGTAGGTGAGCTTCGGCGTCTTGAGTCCCTGCGCCTTGCGCTTCTGCATGATCCGGGTGTAGTTGACCATCTTGTGGATCTCGTCCTTGACCTCCTGAAGTCCGACGAGGGCGTCGAGCTCGGCGAGCGCTTCGTCGAGCGTCCGGCGCTTCTGCGCGGCGGGCTTGCGGGCGGAGGAGTTTTCGAGTTTTTCGCCGGGGGCCGCCTTGGCGGTCCCGGAGCGTTCCGCCCGTTTTTTGGCGGTCTTTTGCGTTTTCCCGGCCGCCTTCGCCGGACGCTTCGCCAGTTTGCCGCACCCCGTCAGCGCCGTCGCCGCCGCCAGGATCAACACCGTCAGCCATGTGCCGCAGAGTTTCATATCGCACGATCCTTTCGCTTGGAAAAATCCCGTTTGCCCGAAAAATAATCCCGATTCCCGGAAAATCAAGCCTTTTGGCCCCCTTCCGCCGATTTTACAAGCAGCGCGGCGAAGGCGCCGTCGTTGACGGGCGACGGCAGCAGCAGCCGCGATTTGAGCAGCCGGAATTCGCCGTGCCGCCCGAGAAACGCCGCGACGAGTTCGCCGTCTTCCTCCGGCTCGATGCTGCAGGTCGAGTAGACCAGCTGGCCGCCCGGCGAAACGAGGCGCGCCCCGGCGTCGAGGATGCGGCTTTGCAGCTGCGTCAGCTCTTTCTGCCGCGCGGGCGAATAATGCCACATCGCGTCCGGGCGGCGGCGGAACACCCCGGAGTTGCCGCAGGGCACGTCCGTGACCACGAGGTCGAAACTGCCGGAAAGCTCCTGCGGCTCGGCGGCGACCACCTCGGCGGCGACGCCGTACTTGGCGCAGTTGGCGCTGGTGCGCTCCTGCCGTTTCGCGGAGCGGTCGGCGGCGACGAGCTTCGCGTTTTTGCCCAGCTTTTCGGCGAGCATCAGCGTCTTGCCGCCCGGCGCGGCGCAGAGCTCCAGCGCGGAGCCGACCTGCGTGTAGTCGGGGAGCGACGGCGCGAGGCTCGTCGCCGGATCCTGAACGTAGATCTCGCCCCGGGCGAAGGACTCCGAGCCGAGCACTTCGGCCGGGTTTTCGGCGGAAAAGAAGCGGAAGCCGCCCCAGCCGGGCAGCGCCGCCGCCCCGGCGGGCGGCGCGAAGTCATGGCACATGCGGAACGCGAAGGGCGGCTCCTCAAGCAGGACCGCCGTCTCTTCCGCGAGCTCCTCGGGCGAAAAGCGCTTCTTCCACGCGGCGCGGAGCGCCTCGGGCAGGACCGCTTCGGGCGACGCGGGGGCGGGGCGCTTTTTTTCGAGCACCCGGCGCAGCACCGCGTTGACGAGCTTGTCGGCGTGCGCCTTCTTCGCCTCGTCGACGGCCACGTTGACCGCCGACTCGGGGGCGATGGCGCTCTGGAAAAGGAGCTGCGCCGCCGCCGCGCGCAAGAGCGCGTAAACTTCGGGGCGCGGGGCTTTCCGCAGATGCTCCGCGAGCAGCGCGTCGACGAAGCGCTTGTGCCGGAAGTAGTTGAAGAGCAGATGGCTCACGCTCCGGCGCAGTTCCGCAGGAACGCCGTCGAGGACCTCGTCCAGCGCGCGCTCCCGCTCCGCGACGGCGAACAGCCCCGCCGCCGCATGGCGGATCATGGCCCCGGAGGCGCCGCTCTTCATTCGTCGCCCAGATGTTTGTCCGGCGCGAAGTAGTTGCAGATGCAGTCCTTCACGCTCTCTTCGAGCGACGTCGTCGGTTTGTCGTAGCCGAAGGAGCGCAGTTTGTCGGTCTTGGCGCAGGTGTAGTACTGGTAGCGGTCGCGCAGCGTTTCCGGCATCTCGATGTACTCGATGTTCTCTTGTCTTCCGAGCGCCGCGAAGGCCGCCCGGGCGAGCTGGTTCCAGCTTTCCGGCTTGCCGCTGCCGACGTTGAAGAGCCCGTTGGCGCGCGGCGTGTCGAAGAGGAACATCACCATGTCCACCGCGTCCTTGACGTAGAGGAAGTCGCGCAACTGTTCGCCGTCGGCGTACTCGGGCCTGTAGGACTTGAAGAGCTTCATCTTGCCCGTGGCGGTGATCTGCTCGAAGGAGCGGAGCACCACGCTCCGCATCTCGCCCTTGTGGCGCTCGTTGGGGCCGTAGACGTTCGAGAACTTGCACCCCGCGATCTTCGAAAGGAGCCCGCGGCGCTTCGCCCACAGGTCGAAGAGCTGCTTGCTGTATCCGTACATGTTCATCGGGCGCAGTCTTTCGATGGCCGCGTCGTCGTCGTCGTAGCCCTGCGCGCCGTCGCCGTAGGTGGCGCAGCTCGAAGCGTACACGAGACGGATGCCGCGCCTTACGCAGAACTCCGCGACTTCGCAACTGTAGTGGAAGTTGTTGTCGACGAGGTAGCTCGCGTCGCGCTCGGTGGTCGACGAGCAGGCGCCCAGATGCAGGAAGCCCTCGATCCCGGCCCCGTCGAAGGCCCCGGCCCGCAATTTCTCGCGGAACTCGCCCTTTTCGAGGTAGTCGGAAAAGCGCAGCGGCGCGAGGTTCTTCCACTTGTCGGAGTTTCCGAGGTGATCGACCACCAGCACGTCGTCGATCCCCGCCGCGTTGAGTTTCCACAGCACCGCGCTGCCGATCAGTCCCGATCCGCCGGTCACGATAAACATAGCATCACCTCAATTTTCTTTCGCTCGCCGTCGAACTCTAGTTCTTGCTCTTGCCGCGCCGCACCGTGCCCGCGCGGGCGTGGGCGGCGAGGCTTTCCATGTTTCCGAAGCGTTCGATGATCTCCGATTCGCGGTAGATCGCCTCGTAGGAGTACTTGACGAGACTCGTCCGCCGCAGGAAGGTCGCCGTTTCGATGCCGTTGAAGCGCAGCGCGCTCCCCGCCGTCGGCAGCACGTGCGACGGCCCGGCGCAGAAGTCCCCCGCCGATTCGGGCGTCCACGGCCCGAGGAAGATCGCCCCCGCCGCCCGGATGCGCCGCGCGGAGTCCTCCGGATCGGCGACGTGCAGTTCGAGGTGCTCCGGAGCGTAGCTGCCGGCGATCTCCTCGGCGACGGCTAGGTTCGGGGCCTCGATGAGGAAGAGGCCGTTCTTTTCGACCTTTTCGATCGCCGCGAGCTTGGGAAGCGTCCGCTTCTGCCGGTCGAACTCCGCCGCCACGCGGTCGATGAGTTCGCCGCTCGTCGAGACCAGCACCGACTGTTCGAGGCCGCTGCCGTGCTCCGCCTGACTCAAGAGATCCGCCGCGATCAGTTCGGGATCGGCGCTTTCGTCCGCGAGCACCAGTATCTCGCTCGGCCCGGCGACGAGGTCGATGCCGACTTCGCCGTAGAGCAGTTTCTTCGCCGCCGTGACGTAGGCGTTGCCGGGGCCGACGATCTTGTCGACCTTCCTTATCGTCTTGGTGCCGAGGGCCAGCGCCGCGACGCCGTAGACGCCGCCGAGGCGGTAGATCTCCGTCACCCCGGCCTCGCGCATCGCGAAGAGCGTCGCCGGGTGGAGCGCCTTGGCCGGAGTCGCCGCCGCGATGGAGCGCACCCCCGCCGCGTAGGCGATGCCCGCCGTGTGGATCACCGTCGAAACGAGCGGCGCCGAGCCGCCGGGGATGTAGACGCCGACGCGGTCGAGCGGCGTGAATTTTTCGCCCACCGTGACGCCCTTGCGCACGCACTTGTGCCAGCTGTACGGGCGCGTCATCCGCGCGAAGGCCGCGACCTGCTTCAATGCCTGACGGATCGCCCGCTTGTCCGCGGGGGCGAGCTGCTTCGCCGCCGCGTCGATCTCCGCTTCGGTCACGCGGAAGTCTGCGGGCGCGAGCTTCACGCCGTCGAACTTTTCCGCGTACCTGACGATCGCCTTGTCGCCGTCTTTGCGGACGGCTTCGATGATCTCCGCCGCCGCCTTTTCCGCCTCGGGCGGGTACGCGGGACGGTTGTAGAGCTTCTTCGCTTCGCGCTCGAATTCCGGAGTGCCGTAGCGCAGGCGCTTCACTTTTTCACCTCGAAGAGTTCGTTGTCGATGAGCCGCGTCGTGCCGAAGAAGACCGCCGCCGCGAGCAGCACCTCGCGCGTGTCGGCGTCGACGGGTTCGAGGTCGTCCGCGTCGAGGAGCTCCAGATAGTCGACCTTGCCGCCCGCCTCGGCGAGCGCGGCCTTGCCCTCGTTCAAAATCCCGGGCGCCGCCGCGAGGCCGCGGGAAAGGATCTCCGACTTGCACTTGAGCAGCGTCCGGTGGATGCTCAGCGCGCGCTTCCTCTCGTCGTCCGAGAGGTAGCGGTTGCGCGAACTCAGCGCCAGACCGTCCGCGTCGCGCACGAGCGGCGCCGCGACGATCTCGACCGGGAAGTCCAGATCGCGCACCATCCGCCGCACCACGAAGAGCTGCTGCGCGTCCTTGAGCCCGAAGACCGCGAAGTCCGGCTGGGCGAGCAGAAAGAGCTTGCTCACCACCGTCGTCACCCCGCGGAAGAAGGTCGGGCGGCTCGCTCCGCAGAGCGGGCGCGACAGCATCGTTTCCTGCACCCAGGTCGAGGCGTCGGGCGAATACATCTCGCCCGGTTCGGGGGCGAAGATCGCGTCCGCGCCGTGCTCGGTGCAGAGCTTGAGGTCGCGCTCGAAGTCGCGCGGGTAGCGGTCGAGGTCCTCGGTGGGGGCGAACTGCGTCGGATTGACGAAGATCGACACGATCACCACGTCGGCGCGCCTGCGGGCGATGTCGATGAGCGACGTGTGCCCGGCGTGGAGATACCCCATCGTCGGCACGAAGCCGATGACCTTGCCCTGTCTTTTGGTCTCCAGCGCGAACTTTTGGAGTTCGCGCCGGGTTTTGAAGATCGTCATTTCAGCAGCACTCGACCGTCCAGTTGTGAGTGTCTTCGACTTCGCCGTACTGGATGCCGGTCATGCGGTCGTAGAGCTTGCGGAGCACCGGACCGATCTCGGTCAGGTGGTAGTCGTAGACCTTGTCGCCGTCGAAGATCCTCCCGACCGGGGTGATGACGACCGCGGTGCCGCAGGCGGCGACCTCCTTGAAGTCGGCGAGCTCCTCGACGCGCACCTTGCGGCGCTCGACCTTGAGCCCGAGGTCGGCGGCGACGGTCATCAGCGACTTGTTGGTGATCGACGGCAGGATCGACTGCGATTCGCTGGTCACGTAGTTGCCGTTCTTGTCGATGGCGAGGAAGTTGCTGGTGCCGAATTCGTCGATGTAGGTCCGCGTCGCCGGATCGAGGAAGAGCGCCACGGCGCAGTTGTGGTCGTGGGCGTGCTTGCTCGAAAGCAGGCTCGCCGCATAGTTGCCGGCCGCCTTGATGTTGCCGGTGCCGAGCGGCGCGGCGCGGTCGAAGTCGCGGGCGACGAGGGCGTCCACCGGCTTGATGCCGCCCTTGTAGTAGGCGCCGACCGGCATGACCATTATGACCAGTTCGTACTCCTTGCTCGGGGCGACGCCGATCTGCGGGGTGGTGCCGAACATCACCGGGCGGATGTAGAGGCTGCCGCCCGTCCCGTAGGGCGGGACGTATTCGGCGTTGTCGGCGACGACGGTCTTGACCGCCTCAACGAACTTTTCGACCGGAAACTCCGGCATCAGCAGCCGCCGCGCGGAGCTGTTGAGGCGCTTGCCGTTTTCGTCCGGACGGAAGGCGCGCACCTTGCCGTCCTTGCACCGGAACGCCTTGCCGCCCTCGAAGGCCGCCTGGCCGTAGTGCATGACGTTCGCCGCCACGGACATGGTGATGTCGTAGCTGCTGGTGAGTTCGCCCTCGCTCCACTTGCCGTCCGCGAAGTGGAAGCGGATGTTGCTCTTGACGGGCATGAACGCGAAGCTGAGTTTTTCCCAATCGATCTTGACCATAATAAAACCCTCTGCATTAAGTGGTTGGTTTTTTGCCGTCCTATAATATACTCCGCCGCCGCCGAATTTAAAGCGCATCTGCGCGTGAGCGCGCACGATCGGCCCGGTTTTTGCGTCCCGGACGCTTGATTTATCGCCGCCGAAGGGGTAAATTAGCGCAAAATCGATGCGAAAAGGGGGAAGCGCATGAAAGTTTCTCAGGTTTTCTTCACGGACTTCCGGACCGAGTTCCACGGCCGGGGGCTCGCGGACAAACTCCGGCGGCTGATGAAGTTTGCCGGATTCGAGAAGATCGACTTCAAGGACAAGTTCGTCGCGATCAAGATCCACTTCGGCGAGGCGGGCAATCTGTCGTACCTGCGCCCGCAGTACGCCAAGGCCGTCGCCGACTACGTGCGGACCTTGGGCGGCAAGCCGTTCCTGACCGACTGCAACACTTTGTACGCGGGCAGCCGCAAAAACGCGCTCGAACACCTCGACACCGCGGCGATGAACGGCTTCAACTACGAAACGACGGGGTGCCGGATCATCATCGGCGACGGCTTGAAGGGCAACGACGAAGTCGCCGTCCCGGTGCCGAATTTCGTCCACTGCCCGACCGCGAAGATCGGCCGCGCCGTAATGGATGCGGACGTCCTGATCAGTCTGTCGCACTTCAAGGGGCACGAGATCATGGGCGTCGGCGGGGCCGTGAAGAACGTCGGCATGGGGTGCGGCTCGCGCGCGGGAAAAATGGAGATGCACTCCGACGGCAAGCCGCTCTTGAATCCGGAGCTCTGCGTCGGCTGCGGCCTCTGTCGGAAGCACTGCGCCCACGGCGCGCTGACCAAGACGGGCGGCAAGATGTCGATCGACCACGCGAAGTGCGCGGGGTGCGGCAGCTGCATCGCGGTCTGCCCGCGCGACGCGCTGGCGTCGTCGTGGGATCAGGGTTCGCGGCTCCTCAACGAGAAGACGGCGGAGTACGCGGCGGCGGTGTTGGCGAACCGGCCGCACTTCCACATCGCGCTGATCTGCGACGTTTCGCCCAACTGCGACTGCCACGGCGAAAACGACGCTCCGATCGTCCCCGACATCGGCATGCTGGCGGGCTTCGATCCGGTGGCGCTCGACGTCGCCGGATGCGACCTCTGCAACAAGGCGCCGAGATTGAAAAACACCTGGATGGACGACCTCGGCGACTCGGGCGACATCTTCAACGACGCCCACCCCGACACCGTCTGGCACAGCTCCATCGACCATGCGGTCCGGATCGGCCTCGGCAGCGACAAATACGAACTCGTGACCATGAAGTAACTTATGAAGATCCTCTTCGACGAAACGGCGATCCGGAAGCGCATCGCCGAAATGGGGCGCGAGATCAGCGCCTATTACGGCGGCGACCTCGTGACGCTCGTGGTGCTGGCCAACGGCGCGCTGATCTTCGGCGCGGATCTGGCGCGGGCCATCACCTGTCCGCTCGAGTGGGACGTCGTGAGCGTGGCGAGCTACGCCGACGACCGGAGCTCGGGAAAGCTGACCTTCCGCAGCACGCCCAAGCTCGATCCCGCCGGACGGCGGATACTGCTCGCCGACGAGGTGCTCGACACCGGGATCACCCTCGCCCGGCTGAAGGAGTGGTACGCCGAGCGCGGCGCGGCGGAGATCAAAACGGCCGTGATGGTCGAAAAGGACCGGCTCCGCGCCCCCGGCGCGCCGGAACACGCCGACTGGACGGGGGCGGAGCTCCCCGACTTGTACATGGTGGGCTACGGGCTCGACTCGCACGAAAAGTACCGCAATCTGCCGTATGTGGCGGAGCTGGAATGAAAGGCGGCGCGCGATGAAGACGCCTCTTCGCGACACCTTCAAGCCGGGCGCCGGCGCCGGCGCGTTCTTCACCAGCATCATCGTCTGGGGCGTGGGCGTCGGCTGCTTTCAGGCGGCGATGAACAACTTTCTCTCCGAGGTCCACGGCATGGACAGTCTCGACCGGGGGATCTTGGAGTTCTTCCGCGAGTTTCCCGGCCTGATGCTCGTATTCATTCTGGCGCTGCTCCACAAGATGAGCGACTGGAAGATCATGCGCCTCGGCACCTTGATCTCGATGATCGGCGCGGCGCTGCTCGTGATCCCGCTCGAACGCTTCTCCGCCGGCAAGATCGCGGTGACGCTGCTCATCATGCTGTGGAGCACCGGCGAGCACCTCGTGCTGCCGGTGCGCTCGACGATCGCGCTGCAGGTGGCCAAGCCGGAGTGCGCCGGTCGCTCGCTGGGGCTGCTGACCGGCAGTCACAACTTCGGCATGGTGGCGGGCAGCGGGATCGTCATGGGGATCTTCTTCGTCGGCGGGCGGTTCCTGAAACTGTCGGATACGGCGCTCTTCGACGCGGTGTGGGTGCTGATCGCGTGCCTGATGCTCGTGAGCCTCGCGAGCACCTTTTCGCGGAACGCGCCCAACATCCCCTCGAAGCGGCCGCGGCTGCTCTTCGCCCGCAAGTTTTCCAAATTCTACGCGCTGGAGCTTTTCTACGGGGCGCGCAAGCAGATCTTCCTGACCTTCGCGCCGTACGTGATAATCAAGGAGTACGGCTTTTCCACCGCGTCGATGGCGCTGCTCTTCGGCGTCTGCGCGGCGGTCAACATCTTCGGCGCGCCGCAGATCGGCAAACTCTGCGACAAGTGGGGCTACCGCAACGTGATGATCTGGGATACCGTCGTCCTCTGCGGGGTGTGCCTCCTGTACGGCTTCGCGGGGAGGATCTTCCCGCCGGGCGTCGCGCTCGCCGTGGTCTGCGTGAACTTCCTCTTCGACGCGGTGATAAGCACGACCGCGATGGCGACGAGCATCTACGTTCGCGACCTCTCCAAAAACTCCGACGAGATCACGGCGACGCTCTCGACCGGACTGTCGATCAACCACCTGATCTCGATCGCGGCGGCGCCGCTCGGGGGCTGGGTGTGGAGCCGCTTCGGCGTGGAGTGGCTCTTTTCGTTCGCGGCGGTGATGGCCGTCTGCAACACGCTCTTCGCCATGACGATCCCGAAGCCCGCCCGCGTCAGATAATCACCCGCGCGGGTGGAACTGGCGGTGGATCGCCAGCAGCCGGTCGCTTTCGACATGGGTGTAGATCTCGGTGGTGGCGATGTTCGCGTGCCCCAGCATCTCCTGGATCACCCGCAGATCCGCTCCGTGCGCCAAGAGATGGCTCGCGAACGAGTGGCGCAGCGTGTGGGGGTGGATGTTCTTTTTTATGTCGGCGCGCTCGGCGGCGAGCTTGACGACCTGCCAAATGCGCTCGCGGTCGAGCTTGCGCCCGTGGTTGGAAACGAAGACGTACGGCGACTTCGGCACGGCGGCGCACAGCTCGGGGCGCGCGACTTCGAGGTAGCGGCGGAGCAGCTTCTGCGCCGGCAGCCCCATCGGCACGACGCGCTCCTTGGAGCCCTTGCCGCACACCCGCAGCAGCTCCTTTTCGAAGTCCACGTTCACGAGCGGCAGCGACGCCGCTTCGGAGACGCGCAAGCCCGAGGAGTACAGCAGTTCCATGATCGTCCGGTTGCGGATGTCCAGCGCGGTCGCGCTCCCCGTGGCGGGAAAGGCGCCGAGCAGGGCGTCGACCTCGGCTTCGGAGAGGAAGTCGGGCAGCACCCGCCACAGCTTCGGGCCGTCCATCACCGAAGTCACGTCGGCGGGGATCAGCTTTTCGTCCGCGAGGTAACGAAAGAGCATCTTGAGCGCGATCAGGTTGCGGGCGATCGTGGTGCTCTGCATCCCCTCCGCCCGGCGCGTTTCGAGGTAGTCGAGGAGATCGTCGCGGCCGACCTTGCTCCAGTCGTCGAAACCCCGCTGCGACAGCGCGTCCGCGGCGCCGAGCAGATCGCTCCGGTAGGCTTCGGCGGTGCTCCGCGCCAGCCCGCGCTCGACGACGATGTACTGGATGAAAAGGTTGATCCCGGCCGACAACGACATGATTTTACGCCTCCGGCGCTTAAAATACCATTCCCCCGGACGCTTTTCAAATCGGGAGCGCCGGGTGGGGGGTATGCGAACAGGACCTATAGGACAAATAGGACCTATATTGCCCCCGCCATGCGTTATGCCGCGCGCCGGTGCGCGGCAGCCAACCCCGCCCCGTCCTATATGTCTTATATGTCCTATTCGCCCGTTCGCGGCCGGCCGCTTGCGTGTGCGCCGGCGTGACCGGCCCCGGGCGATTTGAAAAACCGGCGGCGCAATGTATATTAACGCCCATCGGTTCAACCATCTCAAGAGGATCTTTCATGAACGGCGACAATTTTTACGCGGTGGTGATGGCCGGCGGGCGCGGCGAACGCTTCTGGCCGCTGGGGCGCCGCCGTCGTCCCAAGCAGCTGCTGAAGCTCACCGGCGAAAAGACGATGCTCGAAGATACGGTGCTGCGGCTCTTCCCGCTCTTTTCCCCGGAAAACATCCTGATCGTCACTTCGAAGGACTACATCGACGAGGCCCGGCGGCTGCTGCCGATCCCGCCCGGCAACGTCGTCGGCGAACCCGCCGGGCGCGACACCGCCCCGTGCGTGGCGCTGGCGCTCGGCGAGCTCAAGCGGCGCGGCGCGCCGGACGACGCCGTGATGACCGTGCTCCCCGCCGACCACCTGATCGCCCCGGCGGCGGAGTTTCAAAACCAGCTGCGCTCCGCGATGGAGTTCGCGCGGCGGCGCGAGGTGCTGATGACGCTCGGCGTCAAGCCGACTTATCCGGCGACGGGCTACGGCTACATCAAATGCGGAGAGGCGCTCGAAGCGGGCTTCTTCGCCGTTGACCGCTTCGTCGAAAAGCCCCCGCTCCCCGAGGCCGAACGCTATCTCGCCGAGGGAAATTTCTTCTGGAACAGCGGCATCTTCGTCTGGAAGCTCGCGACGCTGGAAAAGGCCCTCGACGAATTCGTGCCGGCTTTGGCCGAATTCGCGCGCAAGCTCGCCAAGTGCTCCGACGCCGAAGCCGGGGCGTTCCTCGCCGAAACCTTCCCGCAGCTCGACCGCGCCCCGATCGACCGCAGCGTGATGGAAAAATCCCGTCACACCGCCGTCTCGCCGGTGCGCTTCGAGTGGGACGACCTCGGCAGCTGGAGCTCGCTCTGCGCGCGGCTCGCCCCCGCCGCCGACGGCAACCGCGGACGCGGCCGCCGGGCCGTGCTCGACGCGCAGGGCAACCTCGTCATCTCGGACGACGAACACCTCGTCGCCGCGATCGGGATAAAGGATACGGCGATCATCCACACCGCCGACGCGACGCTCGTCTGCCCGCTCAAGGACGACCAGCGGATCAAGGAGTTCCTCCAGAAGCTCGCCGCGACGCAAGACGGCGAAAAGTACATGTGATCAAGGCGTAAGGAGCGCAACCCCATGCTGGCAAGGACCTTTTCCGGAGCCGTGAACGGCATCGACGCGCGGCTGGTGGAGATCGAAGTCAACCTCTCCCCCGGCGGCCGCACCCCGCCCGGCATGGACTCCGCCGTCTCGATCGTCGGTCTGCCCGACGCGGCCGTGAAGGAGAGCCGCGACCGGGTGTTTTCGGCGTTTTCCAGTTCGGGCTTCGTGCCGCCGCGCGGCAATCTCGTCGTGAACCTCGCCCCCGCCGGAGTGCGCAAGGAGGGCGCGGCCTTCGACCTCGGCATCGCGCTCGGCATCCTCGCCGCCGCGGGCGGGCTGGACGCCGCCCGGCTCGAACGGTGCGGCATCCTCGGCGAACTCGCGCTCAACGGCGCGATCCGGCCGGTCTGCGGCGTGCTGCCGGTCGCCTCGGCCCTCGCGGAAAGCGGACGCGTCGACCTCATCGTCGTCCCGGACGCCAACGCCCGCGAAGCCGCCCTCGCCGCACGGGACCTCGTACCCGTATACGCGGCGGCGAACCTCGCCGAAGCCGTGGAGATCATCGCTTCCGGCACCGGCCGCATCTGCCGCGCCTCGATCGAAAGCTACATGCGGGAAAATCCCGCCGATCTGCCCGACTTTTCCGAAGTCAAGGGCCAGCACCTCGCGCGGCGGGCGCTCGAGATCGCCGCCGCGGGCGGCCACCACGTGCTCATGGTCGGCAGTCCCGGCACGGGAAAGACCATGCTCGCCATGCGCCTGCCGGGGATTCTGCCGCCTCTGACCGCCGAAGAGGCGATCGAGACCAGCCGCATCCACAGCGTGCTCGGCCTGCTCTCCGACGCCCGCCCCGTCGTCGACGTGCGTCCGTTCCGTTCGCCCCACCACACCGTCTCGGACGCGGGGCTGATCGGCGGCGGCCGCGATCCGCGCCCGGGGGAAATAAGTCTGGCCCACAACGGCGTGCTCTTTCTGGACGAACTTCCGGAGTTCCGGCGCGCGGTGCTCGAAGTCCTGCGCCAGCCCCTCGAAAGCGGCTGCGTGACCGTTTCGCGCGCGGCGGGATCGTACACCTTTCCGGCGCGCTTCCTGCTCTGCGCGGCGATGAACCCGTGCCCCTGCGGCAGAGGTTACGTCGAGCTCGGCTGTCAGTGCAAAACGGAGGAGATCCGCCGCTACCGCAACAAGCTCTCGGGACCGCTGCTCGACCGCATCGATCTCTTGGTCGAACTGCCGCAGCTTTCGCCCGAGGAGCTCACCGCTTCGCCGCCCGGCGAGGACAGCGCGACGATCCGCGCCCGCGTCGTCGAAGCGCGGGAGCGCCAGTACGCCCGCATGGTGCGCGCCTGCGGACGGCAGCTCTGCAACAGCCGCATGACGCCGAAGCTGCTGCGGGAGTTCTGCGCGGTGTCGCCGACTCAGGAATTGATGCTCCGCGAGGCGATCCGCCGCTTCAAGCTCAGTCCGCGCGCCTACGACCGCATCCTCAAGGTCGCGCGCACCGTCGCCGACTTGGCCGGCAGCGAAAAACTGCGCGACGAGCACATCCTCGAAGCCGTCAATTACCGCAACTGCCGGATCTTGGGGCGCGTTTGAACTTTTTGCCCGGACGGAGCAGCCAGACGCGCGCTTCGCCCGAATACGCGGCGATCCCGCCGTCGAGGTGTCCTCTGCCGGAGAGCTTTTCCAGACGCACCCGGCAGCCCGCCCGGCCGAGAAGCTCCGCCGTCGCCTCGACGTTGGCGGGGGGCACCACGCGGTCGTTCGCGCCGACGGCGAGATAAAATTCGCCGCGCGCCTTCTTCGCGGCTTCGGCCCGCCCGGCGGCGCCGACGATCAGAAATTTGGCGAAGAATCCCGGATAATCCGCCGCGAACTCGCAGCACGCCCCGCCGCCCATGGAAAATCCGGTGAGCAGCATGTTTTCATCCGGCACGGAGTACTGCCGCCGCTTGGCGGAAGCGAGCTCGACGACGAGCTTCATCATCTCGTCGTCCACCCACGCGGACTTGCGCGGGCACTGGGGCACGAGGAACACCGCCTTGATCCTTTTGGCGGCGGCGTATTCCAGAAACGGCCCGATCGCGGGATTCGCCAGCTGGCTCGCGTTGTCCTCGCCGCTGCCGCTCTTGCCGTGGAGGATCACGACGAGCAGCGGCGCGCCCGGCCGATCCATGTTCTTGGCGAAGATGCAGTAGTTGAGGTCCCCGGCGGAGCCCCGGAAAACGTCGCGGACGAGGTCCGCGTCGTCGGTGGCCCGGCGGTCGGGTTCGAGCCGCAGCGTGACGCGCCCCGGAAAATAGTACACTTCGCCGCCGCGGCGGTGCGGATGCGGCGGGCGCGGCGGCCGACCGAAGCTCTCGGAGCACCACGCCGCCGTCAGCATGACGGCGGTCAGAAACGCAACTTTACCGTTCATTCCCGGCACCTCCCTGCGCGGTTGTCACTCTTCGATCACACAGCGGAATCCGATGTCGTCGCCGCGTTCGCCCCACCGGCGGAACTGCAGCGCCTTGATCGTCGCGTTGCGCGGATTCAATAGATACGATCCGCCCAGCACCAGCACGAGATCGTCGTACTCCTCGGTCGAGGGCAGCGCGAACTCGCGCACGTTGCCCGCCATGTTGAGTACGCCGTAGGGCGAAACGTCGCCGCCGCACACGTTCGTCGGCGCGGCGCCGCCATCCCGCGATCCGGCGAGTATCCCCGTACCTTCCCGGTATTCGTCGCCCCACGGGTATCTGCGGTCGTCCACCCCCCGCGCGGCGCGCCGCCACTGCCACAGCCTCGGCAGCGTCACCCGGCGGCCGAGTTTCCGCGAAAGGTATCGGCAGTACTCGCGGGCGGCTTCGCCGGTGATCCCCGTCACCGGGCCGTGCGGCGAGAAAGCCGGGTCGATCCGTCCCGCGTCGTCCCACGGATAGACGGGTTCGCCCCCGGCGTTGAGCACGGCGCGGCACTTCTTCCGCCGGTCGGGCGGGAGCGACCGCCAGAATTCGAGATACTCCCCGATCGACACCTCGGTCCGCGAGATCTGAAAGACGCCGCTTATCCGCACCGTGCCGTCGGAGTCCATCTCCTCGTGCGCCGGCACATAGACATAGCCGGGCACCGGCCTTTCCGGCGGCGCGAATTCGAAGCGCGCGCCGAGCGCCAGATCCACGCGAAGCGGCATGACGATCGACCGACCGCTCCTTCCGGAAAAGCGCGCCACCCAGTTGCCCGCCGCGAGTTCCATTCCCGGTTCCGGCGATTTTCCGGACCTGCTTGGGAGGAAGTGCATCTCCGCGGGAGCGCCGCTTTTTTCATGGCGGAGTTCGACCTTGTCCCACCCCGGAGTTGCGACGATCTCCAGCGATCCCGTGCCGGCGTCGATCCGTCGGACCATCCGGGCGAGTTCCGCATCCGCGGCGGCGGCCTCTCCGAAGCGCCGCGGCCAGCGGGCGCGCAGGCTTTTGAGCGTGTTGCGCACCATTTGACCGTCGCGCGACATGAGTTCGGATTCGAGCCGGCGGCGGAAGATGTCGCGGTACATCTGCCGCGAGCGCGGCGAACGCCGCAGCTCCGGATCGGTTATCCGCCCCAGAAGTTCCAGCGCCGAATTGTAGTGGTCGATCGTCACCGAGAGCTGCCGCGCGGAGTCGGCGCGGAGCTTTTCGCCCGTCGCGGAATCCGCCGACTTCGGCGAAACGAGCTCCCGGTAGTCGCGGCGCAGCTTCATGTCGGAAGCGAAGCCGTCCTGATAGTTGTACTCGGCCAGTATGAAGAGGCTTTCCGCGTTCAGATGCCCCTGCAGATCCAGATACAGCCGCACCCCGAGCAGCGTCATCAGCGCCGCCAGCAGCGCAAGCGGGATCAGCGGACGGCGGCGCAGCAGCTTCACCCCGCTGTAGACGAGGTTCGGCGAGTAGGCGCGCACCGGGTAGCCGTCCAGATAGTGGTGGACGTCCTCCGCGAGCTTGCCGACGTTCCGGTAGCGCTCCTTCCGGTCGCGCGACATCGCCTTGAGCGCGATTTCCTCCAGCTCCCGCGGCACCTGACGGCCGGCGACGGCCGCCTTGCCCGGCCGGAGCGGAGCTTCGGCGGCGATCAGTTCGTGCAGCTTCTCCGGGGCGAGATCGGCCGGGTACGGCGACGGCCGCAGCGTCAGTATCGAATATAGGATCGCCCCCAGACTGTACACGTCGGTCAGCTGGTCGGGTTCGCTCCGCTCGCCGGTCAGAAGTTCCGGCGCCATGAACGCCGGCGTGCCGCCCAGCGTGCCCGGACGGTCCTGCGCCGCCTCGCCGCCCAGTTCCACCCCGCCGCGCTCCGCGGAGTCCTCGCGGCACTGCGCCATGCCCCAGTCCATGACCAGCACTTCGCCGTAGTAGCCGACCATGATATTGGCGGGCTTGAGGTCGCAGTGGATCACCCCGCGGTGGTGCGCGAAGGCCACTCCGTTGCACGCGGAAATGAATATTTCCAGCAACCGCCGCAGCGAATAGCGCCGTTTCGCGATCCTGTTGCCGGCGGCGAGCTTGGCGATGACGGACTTGAGCGTTTCGCCGCGGACGAGCTTCATCGAAAAGTACACCCCCGCGCCCTCGAAGACGCCGATCCGGTGCACCGGCACGATGTTCGGATGGCTGATCTGCGCCGTGGCCCGCGCCTCGCGGATGAAGGCGCCGATGCGTTCCGGCATCCAGCGGTAGGCGGGACGCAGCATCTTGAGCGCCACTTCGCGCATCAGCCCCGGTTCCTGCCCGGAAAAGACCGCCCCCATGCCGCCCAGACCGATGGTCTTGAGGTCGCCGTAGTCCCGGATGTCGTCGCCGTCGGGCAGTCCGAGGCGGCGGCGCAGTTCGCTTGCGGAGAGCGCCTCGCCGGCTTCGCCCGGATCGACGACGATGGTGGCATCGTTGCCGGGCGGTTCGAGAGGTGCGTTTTTTCCGATGTCGTGCGTCATGGCATATTCCCCCGGCGGCTAAATTAGCCCCGCAAACGCGCTTTGGCAAGAAGCGGAGAACTTTTTTCGGATAAAAAAATCCCGACGCCGGGAATTTTAAGCCGGCGCCGGGAACGTTCGCGGCGGTTTTTTACGCCTTCTTGCGGATCGGCATGATGACGTAAAGGAACCCTTCGTCCGCCTCCATGGTCACGGGCGTCAGCGGATCGTTGACCTTGAGCTTGATGTTCTCGCAGCCCGTAACGCGCATCGGATCGGCGAGGTACGCCGGATTGAACGACACTTCGAAGGGCTCGCCGTCGAAGCTGATGTCGATCGAATCGCTGCCTTCGCCGAATTCGCTGCTCGAACCCTGGATGCTCATCTTGCCGGGCTCGAAGTTCAAGATGATGTAGCTCGAAGACTCCGAAAGCAGCAGCGACACCGTTTCGATCTTCTTGAGGAACGGCTCGACCGGGATCTCGATCTCGCGCTTGCAGACGGTCGGGATCACCTGACGGAAGTTCGGGTAGTTCCCCTCGATGAGCTTGGTGGTGAGCTCGAAGTTCGCCCCCTTGAAGAGGCACTGCTTTTCGCCGAAGACGATGCTGACCGGCTCCGAACCTTCGAGCAACCGCTTCGTCTCGTTGACCGCCTTCAAAGGCACGATGGCGTCGCCGTCCTCGCCGTTGAAGACCTCGGGGGCGCGCTCCTGCATCGCCATGCGTTTTCCGTCCGTGGCGACCATGGTGAGGATCGAGTCGTGGCAGTTCATCAGCACGCCGGTCAGGACCTTGCGCGAATCGTCGGCGCTGACGGCGTAGCCGATCGCGGTGATCATCCTCTTGAACTCGCTCTCCTTGAGTTTGAGTTCGCGGATGCCGTCGAACTCCGCCGGTTCCGGGAAGTCGGCGGCGGGCAGTCCGAGCAGCGTGAAGCGGCCGGTTCCGCAACTGATCTTGAAGTGATCCTTGTCGTCGACCGAAAAGTCGATCGTATCCGCGGAAAAGCTCGCCACCAGCGAGGCGAGACGCCGCGCCGGAACGGTGCTGCGGCCGGATTCGGAAACTTCGGCCTCGACGGTGGTGGTGATGCGGATGTCGAGATCGGTGGTGCAGAGCTTCAGCCCTTCGTTTCCGGCCTCGATCAGGACGTTGCCGAGCAACGGCAGCATGGAACGGGCTCCGATGATGCTGCCGACGCGCTGGAGCGCCTTCTGCAGTTTTTCGCGTTTGACGGTGAATTTCATGGTTCTATCCTCCTTGGCCTCCGCGCTTCCGGCTTTCGCCGTACTCTCCTCCGCGCATTACGGTCGTTTTTGTTTTTGTTGTCTCTTGCGTTCCCGGCGACTATTCTTCAACTATATTAAATCATATTGATATGGTAGTAGAAGAGAAGCCGAAAACTGTTAACGGTCTTCGCAAATATTTGATTTTCAAAAATTTGGAACCCGACTCCGTTGTTAAGAACTATGTTGGATGTCTGCCGACATCCGTTGACTTCCCGGCTTGTGAACACTTGTCCACAGCCGGTTTCACACCTTATTGACAACCTTGTTGACACGGGCCGCGAAAATGCGGTTTACATGACATCATTTTACGGCGTATCATTGAAAAAACGCCGAAATGCGGTTATCTTATTAAATAAGATATATCGGGAAAAGAGGAATTTCAAATGGACTCGGTGGAAAAACTTGTCGCGAGGCGTCCGGAATTGGCCGGAGCGGCCCCTTCGCTGCGCAAACTCATAGCCTCGACGGTAGTGGCTCTGCGCTCCGGCGGGAGCTTTTTCGTCGCCGGCAACGGCGGCAGCGGGGCGGACAGCGACCACATCTGCGGCGAACTGCTCAAGGGATTCCTGCAGAAGCGCCCGCTTTCCGAAGCGGCCAAAAATGAATTTGCCGGACTTTTCGGAGCCGAGGGAGCCGACGTGGCCGGCAAGCTGCAGGGCGGGCTGCGGGCGATCTCGCTCTTGTCGCACCCCGCGTTCTGCACCGCGTTCATGAACGACGTCGACGCCGATCTCATCTACGCCCAGCAGCTGTGGGCGCTCGCCCGACCGGGCGACGTCTTTCTCGGCATTTCGACGGGCGGCGGCTCCAAGAACGTCAAAGCCGCGCTCATGGCGGCCAAAGTCATCGGCGTCAAGAGCTTTCTGCTCACCGGCAACAAACACGGCGTCTGCGAAAAGTACGCGGACGAGGTCATTGCCGTGGACGAAAGCGAGACCTATCTGATCCAAGAGCTGCATCTGCCGCTTTACCACGCGTTCTGCGCCGCGGTCGAGGCGGAGATGTTTCCGACGGAGGGCGAAAAATGCTGAAGTACCGGGCGATAAGTTTTCCCTTGCTGATGGCGCTCTTGTGGGGCATCTTCTTCGCTCCGATGAACGTCGGCATGTGGATATTCGCTTTCTGCGCCGTCACGGTTATCGGAATATCTTCATACGAGTGCGCCAAGATGGTGGACATCGGGCTTTTCCCCTGCTCGCCGAAGCTGGCGGGAATCATGTCGGCGCTGATCATGGCGTGTCTGCTGGCACCGGAGTGCGTCTTCCGCTCCGGTCACGATGCGGAAAAGCTGAACTCCGCCGTCAGATTCGCCATGCTGATCGCGATTCTGCTGCTCGTCTATCTGCCGTGGCTGGCGGCAGTCTTCGGCGGCGGCAGGAAGGCGAAAAAGGGCTTCACCACCGTTGCGGCGGTGCTGGCGACGGTGATCCCGTTCGGGCTGGTGGCGGCCTTCTATTTCCCCGATCCCAAGTATCTGTTTTTCGTGATCATGGTCACGAAGTCGATGGATACCGGCGGGTACGTCTTCGGCATGCTGTCGAACAAGTGGATGCCGGGCGGCAATCACAAGCTCTGCCCGTCGATCAGCCCCAAGAAGTCGTGGGAGGGGGTGTTCGGCGGGGTGCTGCTTTCGGTGCTGACGGCGTGGGCGCTGTACAAGATCTTCCCGGCGTGGGATTTTTCCGCCGAGCTCGGCAAAGAGGCGCTGTGGAAAGTGCTGGCATACGGAGCGGTCCTCGCCGCGGCGAGCATCTGCGGCGACCTGACCGAATCGGCGCTCAAGCGCAAGTGCGGCGTCAAGGATTCGGGGGCGCTCATCCCGGGCATGGGCGGTCCGCTCGACGTGCTGGACAGTTTCATCTACGTCGGCCCCGTGTGCATCGTTTTTTCGGAGATAGTCAGGAGATTCTAACCTTAAAATAAAAGCGTGGATCATGGAAAAGAAGATCATCGAACTTTTGTGCGAAAACGCTCGCCTCAGCGCCGCCGAACTGGCGCAGCGCTGCGGATGCAGCGAAGAAGCGGTCGCGGCCGCGATAAAGAGCCTCGAAAAGCAGGGGATCATCTGCGGCTACACCGCCATACTTGACGACCGGGCGCTGGGCGAAAACCGAGTCCGGGCGCTGATCGAGGTGAAGGTCACCCCGAAGCGCGAGGGCGGCTTCGACGAGGTGGCGCGGCGGATCGCCAAGTACCCCGAAGTCGTGGACGTGATGCTGATCTCGGGCGGCTTCGATCTATTGCTCACAGTCGAAGGCACGTCGCTCGCCAAAGTTGCCGGATTCGTCTCGGAAAAGCTCGCCACCATCGACGGGGTGCTCTCGACTTCGACGGGGTTCATCCTCAAGAAGTACAAGGAATCCGGCCGCATGATGCAGAAGGACGAGGAATATGAACGGCTCAAGATCTGTTTCTGAGCGCTTCGTCGCCGACCACATTTCGACGCTGCCGAAGAGCGGGATCCGGGCATTTTTCGACCTCGTCAACACCATGGACGACGTGATCAGCCTCGGCGTGGGCGAACCGGATTTCACCACGCCGTGGAGCATCCGCGAAAGCGGCGTCTACTCGCTCGAACACGGCCACACCAGCTACACCAGCAACCTCGGCATGCCGAAGCTGCGCAAGGCGATCTGCGCCTACGTGGAAAAGCACTACGGCGTCGAGTACGACTCCGCGACCGAGTGCATCGTGACGGTGGGGGTGAGCGAAGCGGTCGATCTGGCGCTGCGGGCGGTCATCAATCCGGGCGACGAGGTGCTGTACAGCGAGCCCTGCTACGTGTCGTACCCGGCGGAGATCCGGATGGCGCACGGCGTGCCGGTACCGGTGACGACGCGAGTCGAAAACGGCTTCGCGCTCGATCCGGCGGAGCTCGAAAGCAAGATCACTCCGCGCACCAAGGGACTCATACTGAACTTTCCCTGCAACCCGACCGGGGCGGAAATGCCGCTCGAAAACCTCGAAAAGGTCGCGGAGATCGCCAAAAAGCACGACATCCTCGTGCTGACGGACGAGATCTACTCCGAACTTTCGTTCGAGGGCGGCCACCGCTCGATTTCTTCGCTGCCCGGCATGAAGGAGCGGTGCATATTCCTGCACGGATTTTCCAAGGCGTTCGCGATGACGGGGTGGCGCGTGGGCTACGCCTGCGCCCCGGCGCCGTTGACCGACGCGATGATGCGGATCCACCAGTACGCGATCATGTGCGCGCCGACCGTCGCGCAGGAGGCGGCGCTCGACGCGCTCCAGAACGGCGAGGAGGCGATGCTCAAGATGCGCGACAGCTACCGCGAGAGACGGGATTTCTTCGTCGCCGGGCTGAACGCGGCGGGCTTGAAGTGCCTCGTGCCCAAGGGGGCGTTCTACGCGTTCCCGTCGGTCGCGGCGACGGGGCTTTCGAGCGAGGAGTTCGCGCGGAGGCTGTTGGAAAAGGAGCGCGTGGCGGTCGTCCCCGGCACGGCGTTCGGCGAGAGCGGCGAGGGCTTCGTCCGCTGCTGCTACGCGACCGGCCGCGACGAGCTCGAAGAGGCGCTGGCGCGCATCGCCGGATTTTTGAAAAGTTTTTAAATACCAGAGGGAACATCCATGCTTAACGGCGAACAGCTGCTGAAATTCGCGCGGCGTTACGGCACGCCGCTCTTCGTCTACGACGCGGATCTGGTGCGCGAGCGCTACCGCGATCTGTACCGCTTCATCCCGTACCCGAAGCTCGAGATCCACTACGCCTTGAAGGCGAACTACCAGATCGGGATACTGGAAGCGCTCCGCGACGAGGGGTGCGGCATCGACGCCGTCAGCCCCGCCGAGGTCGAGCTGGCGCTGAAGCTCGGCTTCAGGAAAGAGAGCGTGATCTACACCGCCAACAACATGACCGACGCCGAGTTCGAAAAGGTCTGCGGCTCCGGCGTGACGGTGAATTTGGGCTCGCTTTCGCGCCTCGGCAAACTGGCGAAGAGCCGTCCGGGTTCCCGCGTCTGCCTGCGCTTCAACCCCGACGTCTGCGACGGCGACAGCGAAAAGACCATGACGGGCGGCGACCTGACCAAGTTCGGCATACTGCTCGAAGCGGTCGACGAGGTGAAGCGGATCGTCCGCGAGGGGGATCTGCACGTGATCGGGCTCCACAGCCACACGGGGAGCGGGCTCCAGAAGCCCGAATCCGTCTACCGCAGCATGAAGAACCTGATGGCGATCGCGACGCGCGAAAACTTCCCGGAACTGGAGTTCATGGACTTCGGCGGCGGCTTCAAGGTCCCCTACAAGCCGGACGAAAAGCGCATCGACTACGTGGCCATGGGCGCCGAGATCGCGCGGCTCTTCGCGGAACACGCCAAGACGTACGGCAAAGAGCTGAAACTCCTCTTCGAGCCGGGCAAGTACCTCGTCGCCGAGTGCGGATATCTGCTGACCGAGGTCAACACGATCAAACGCAACCGCACGCGGGTGATCGCGGGGTGCGACTCCGGATTTCCGCAGCTGATCCGGCCGGTGCTCTACGGCGCGTACCACCGGATCTTCAATCTGAGCAACCCCGACGGACCGGAAAAGTGCTACGACGTCTGCGGCAACATCTGCGAGACGGGCGACCGCTTCGCGGAGCAGAGGATGCTGCCCGAGATAAGGGAGTACGACATCCTCGCCATCGCCAACGCGGGCGCGTACTGCTACTCGATGGGCGGCGTCTACAATCTGCGGACCATGCCGGGCGAGATCGTGGTCGCGAAGGGCGAAGTCACGCACTTCCGCCCGCGCGAGACGGACGAAGCGCTGGTGGACGGTCTGCTGAAGGCGACGAAAAAGGCCTGAACCTTAAAACGAGGATAATGACATGTTCGGCAAAGAGAGTCTCAAGTTTCTGGAACGGTTCATGAACTGCGCCAGCCCGTCCGGCTTCGAGGTCGAGGCGGCGAAGTGCTTCCGCGACTACCTCGCGCCCGTCTGCGACGAAGTGCGCGGCGACGTGATGGGCAACAGCATCGCCGTGCTGAACCCGCAGGCGAAGTTCCGGGTGATGCTGGCGGGGCACTACGACGAGATCGGCTTCCAGATCGTCTACATCTCGGACGAAGGGCTGCTCTACTTCCGCCCGAACGGCGGCATCGACAAGCTGAACATCCCGGCGAGCGAAGTCGACGTCCTCACGCCCAAGGGGCGCATCCCCGGCGTGGTCGGCAAGAAGCCGATCCACCTCCTGAAGGCCGCCGAGCGCGATCAGGCGGTCGAGCTGTCGGATATGTGGATCGACATCGGGGCGGAGTCCCGCGCCGAGGCGGAAAAGCTCGTTTCCATCGGCGATCCGGTGGCGATGCGGGCGAACTTCAAGATGCTCAACAACCACCGCTTCATCAGCAAGGGCACCGACGACAAGATCGGCGCCTTCGTGGTCGCCGAAACGATGCGCGCGCTCGCCAAGCGCAAGCTCAAGGTCGGCGTCTACGGCGTCGGCACGGTGCAGGAGGAAGTCGGTTTGCGCGGCGCGCACGCCAGCGCCTTCGGCGTCGCCCCCGACGTGGGCTTCGCGATCGACGTGGGCTTTGCGACCGACATCCCGGACATCCCCAAGAAGATGCTGGGCGACATCAGGCTCGGCGCCGGTCCGGAGCTCAACCGCAGCTGCGACAACAACCCCGTCCTCGGCGAACTCGTCCGCAAGGCGGCCAAGGCCCACAAGATACCGTATCAGGAAGCGGCGGCGCACCGCGCCACGGGCGGCACCGACACCGCGACGATCCAGCTGACGCGGGCGGGCGTCGCGACCGCGCTCGTGAGCATCCCGAACCGCTACATGCACTCGATGGTCGAGATGTGCGATCTGCGCGACGCCGAGGCGGCGGTGAAGATTTTGACCGAGACCATCGCGAGCCTGACCGGCAAAGAGAACTTCATCCCCGGCGGAAAGTAAGGCAGGATATGACGGCCGCCCGCAACAACTCGGCCAAACGCTACATCAAGACGCGGAGCTTCAACCGGCTCAACGGCCGTTCGGTGGCGCCGGGGAGCGAATTCCCGGAGCGCTACTTTCTCCGGCGGCGGATCGCGCTGGCCGCGATCGCGCTGCTGCTGGCGGTCCCCGGGCTGTGGGCGCTGCTGGCGTGAGGGGGGCGGGGAAATGATCATCGCCGCCGCCAAGGGGGGCCGGGAGTTCGGCCGGTTCGTGACCTTCCGCATCGAGGGCGGGAGCGTCAAGGAGCGTCAGGAAGTGATCGTCATGCCGGGCGGCGCCGACGCGCTGGCGCGGCAGCTGGTGGGCCTCGAAGTCGACGTGCTGCTGGCCTCCGCCATCCACCCCGCCGTGGAGCTCGCGCTCGCCGACGCGGGGGTGGCGCTCGTTTCCGGCATCGAACTTGCGCCCGACGCGGCGGCGGCGGCGTACGTCGCGGGCGACCTCTGGAAGTGAAAGCATCTGCAACACATGGCTGAAAACCAATCGGGAGGATCTTCTTCAATGGCCGGTAACGTTTCCTACGAATCTTCGGTGCGGGGCTGCTGGATGGGCAAGAACATCGGCGGCACGCTGGGCGCGCCCTTCGAGGGCAAGACCGAGATCAACGACATCGACTTCTACGTGCAGAAGGACCTCTTCGGCAGGCCGGAGCCGAACGACGACCTCGATCTGCAGCTGTTGTGGCTGATCATCGCGGAGCGCCACGGCATCTATCACATCACGCCGCGGCTCATGGGCGAGTACTGGATAAGCAACATCATCGGCCCGTGGAACGAGTATTCGACCTGCCGCTTCAACTGCATCAACGGCTTCTACCCGCCGCTCTCGGGGGCGGTGGACAACGGCAAGTGGCACTGGAGCAACGGGGCGTGGATCCGCTCGGAGATCTGGGCGTGCCTCTTCCCCGGCGATCCGGACGAGGCGCTGAAGTTCGCGTGGCTCGACTCGTGCTGCGACCACGCGGGCGAGGGGATCTACGCCGAAATGTTCACGACGGCGCTCGAAAGCGCCGCCTTCGTCGAAAAGGATCTGCGCAAACTGGTCGCGATCGGACTTGCCAAGATCCCGCCCGAGTCGCGCCTGCGCGAATCCATCGAGCTCGTCTGCAAGTGCTGCGACGCGGGCGAGGCGTGGCAGGACGCCCGCAACAAGGTGGTCGAACTCAACGCCGACCTCGGCTATTTCCAGGCGCCCGCCAACGTCGCCTTCGCGATCCTGGGGCTGCTCTACGGCGAAGGGGACTTCGGGCGGACGGTGTGCCTCGCCGCCGACTGCGGCGACGACACCGACTGCACCGCCGCGACCGCCGGGGCGGTGTGGGGCATCATCTACGGCATCGAGGCGATCCCGGAAAAGTGGATCGCGCCGATCGGCAACACCATCGTGACGGGGGCGATCCAGCGCTTCGGCCTGAAGATCTCCATCCCGAAGACCATCGACGAACTCACGCACCGGACGATGCGGCTCCGGCGGCAGATCGACCGCGAAAATCCGCGCCCGCCGGTCGAAAATCTGCACGACGACGCGGCGGCGAAGGAGATCTGGAAAAGGTCCAGTTACGAACTCGGCTTCGACGTCTCGTACGCGAAGATCGGCGTCGAGTACGTGGAAGGCGTGCATCTCAAGCCCGGCGAACCGCTCCGGGTGCGGCTGTGGCTTTCCGACGCCATTCCGGGCATGCAGGAAATGAGCTTCGCGTGGCGGCTGCCGGAGGGGTGGAACGCCGTGCCGAACGAGGTGCGGCTGTCGAGCCTCGAAAACACCCGCGGCAGCATCGACACCGCGGTGATCCCGCCCGAAAAGCTGGACGCGGCGATGTACTACCTCGAAATGGAGGTGCGTTCCGACACGCGGAACTATCCGACGACGCTGCGGATACCGTTCCGGCGCGCGGACTCCGTGAGCTATCCCAAGTACCGCGGCGACCGCGACTTCACGGAACGCATGCGGCTGAAGCGCATGATCGCCGGCGAATAGGGGAAGTCGCCGCCGGGCGTTTTTTATTCGTTTTTGCCGCGGCGCGGATTGAATATCCGGCCGCGGCGTGTTATTTTTAAGGCGGGTTCTGTTCTTCTGCAAACGCGAAATATCGGGAGGTTCATCATGGCGGACGAAACGACGAAACAGGATATCGGAATATCGGAAAGCGCTCCGGCGGGCGGCAAAAAACTTTCCCGCGGCCATGCGCTGCTGATCTTCATCGCCGCGGCCGCGGCCGGACTGTTCGTCGCGCTGATCGTCTGGATACTGCTGGGCGCCAAGGTCAAGGACGAAAAGAAGAAGGCGACCGGCCTCAAGGATATCAAGGCCGAGGCCCCGGCGAAGTTCGCGAACGGCCTCTGCAAGGTGACGCTGCCGGAGCTCGAACGCGAGCGGTTCGTCAAGGACGAAAAGGGCGAAGGCCGGATCGAGAAACTGAAGATCGCGCCCGCGCTGGAACTCGTCAAGGTCGAAGCCGGGAACTTCATGATGAGCGATCCCGTCACCGTCGCCGGCGAAAGAACCCCCCTCAAGGATTCCAAGTACGGCCGCGAAGTCCTCATGGACGTCGGGACCGGCAGGAGCGCGCTCGTCGACGCCAAGACCGGCAAGTTCTTCGACGCCGCGACCGGCAAAGTTATCGCGGCCGACAAGGTCAAAGGCTGGAAGAAGCTGTACGCCGGCAGCGAGGTCCCGCACGCGGTCGGGATCGCCAGCGATTACTACCTCGGCAAGACCGAGGTCACCCAGCTGCAGTGGATGGCGGTGATGGGCGTCAAGGACAACGGCGCCGAGGCGGGCAAGAACAAGAAATCCTACTTTATCGCCAAGGCGGGCGAGGACGATCCGGACGGCAGCGACGACCAGCCGGTCGAGATGGTCAGTTGGAACGAGGCGATGCGCTTCTGCGAACGGCTCAACGAGGGCGGCTTCGCCCCCGCGGGGTGGATGTTCACGCTGCCCACCGAGACGCAGTGGGAGTTCGCCGCCCGCGGCGGCAAGAAGAGCCGGGGCTTCAGGTACAGCGGCAGCGGCGACCTCGCCGAAGTCGCATGGTGCCGGAGCGCCGTCGGCGAAGACCGGAAGAACCGCCCGGTCGGGCAGAAGAAGCCGAACGAACTCGGCCTTTACGACATGAACGGCAACGTCTGGGAGTGGTGCCTCGACGATTACGCCGACGACAGCAGCAAGGCGGTGCCGGAGTTCACGCGCGGCAACGACAAGGGCGGCATCTTCCGGGTGATGCGCGGCGGCAGCTGGTACACCGCCGACGCGGCGTGCACCCCGACGGTGCGCAGTCCGATGTCCCCGGCGGGGTACGGCCTTTTCCTCGGCTTCCGCGTCGCGCTGGTCAAAAAGCCGGCCGCCAAGTGATTTTCCGCCGGGATCGCTCTTCCGGCGCTTGAAAAATCCCCGCCGCCGCATTATGGTGTTTCATGTGCCGCCCGCCCCGGCGGCGGCCATATAACGACAAAGGAGGCCCCTCATGGCAAACGACATCCACGAAGTCTTCAAGTGCGCCGACTGCGGCATGACGCTCGAAGTCACCGATCCCGGCGAATGCACCCCCGAATGCTGCGGCAAGCCGATGGTCAAGCTGCGGGAAAACTCCGTCGACGCCTCGCGCGAAAAGCACGTCCCCGTGGTCGAAGTTTCCGGCAGCGGCATCCTCGTCAAGGTGGGCGAAACGCCGCACCCGATGACTCCGGAACACTACATTTCGTGGATCGAGGTCATCAACGGCTCCTACGTCAACCGCTACCACCTCAAGCCCGGCGAGGCTCCGCAGGCGGCCTTTTACGTTCCGCTGCGGCCGGGGCTGCAGATCCGCGCCTACTGCAATCTCCACGGCCTGTGGAAAAAGGCGTGACGCGGCCGTGATCCCGTCAGCCCGCACCGGTGCCGGTGCGGGCTTTTTAATGCCCGGA
>Ga0310696_10001105_pt1 | contig 39674 bp, 34 predicted proteins | sample AusTroGonzalo_MG_4_FD_203885 | JGI IMG/M metagenome (GOLD analysis project Ga0310696, IMG submission 203885) | Bovine rumen microbial communities from tropical cattle in Woodstock, Queensland, Australia - Gonzalo_02 (v2) (version 2) | ecosystem: Host-associated > Mammals > Digestive system >... | reverse complement strand
GGGGCAATATGCTCAACCCCACCCCGGTGGTCATGGTTTCCTGCGGCAGCACCCTTGACGAATACAATATTATCACGATTGCATGGACGGGTACGGTTAGCTCCGACCCGCCCATGTGTTCTATTTCCATACGCCCCGAACGACATTCGTATGGGATTATCAAGCAGTCGGGTGAGTTTGTTATCAACTTGGTTGACAAAAAGTTGGCCCCATACGCCGACTGGTGTGGGGTGCGCTCGGGAAAGAAATACAACAAATTTATGGAGACGGGCCTGACCCCTGTGAAAGCGTCGAAAGTGAGTGCGCCCATGATAGAGGAGTCACCCGTGAACCTGGAATGCAAAGTCACCCAGATGATTCCGCTCGGTAGCCACGATATGTTCTTGGCTGAGGTGGTCGCGGTGCACGTCAATGAGAAACTGTTCTCTCCGAAAACGGATGCTATCGATTTGAAACGTGCTGATTTAGTGACCTATTCGCACGGACACTATTACACGCTTGGGGAGATTATTGGGAAGTTCGGGTTCTCGGTGGAGAAGAAGAAGCAATAACAGTTAGCAGTTAGCAGTTAGCAGTTAGCAGTTAGTAGTTAGCAGTTGGCTGAACGTTGCAGCAAGGCCTTACCGGGACCTCTCGTCCAAGGTTTGTTTCTGGCTACGGCACAACCGTGCCGATGCGGGGGAAAATCCCCTTCTATTTTAGAAAGGGTGCCCGAAGGGCGGGGTAGTAATATGAGCATTAGAATTCCTTATGGAAAGCAGGCAGTAGCCTGAAGGCTGCTACGGGTGCCCCTAGCCTGGCCTTGAGCCGGCATCACCTGCGAATATGTTGGGGATCGCGGGTCAAGCCCGCGATGAGGGCAGGTTACGCCTTCATTCTCACTACCGTGACACCTGCGCCGCCTAACTCCAACATTTCGTCGGAAAATTCCGCAACATCCTTTCTTTTAGCGAGATACTGCCGCACAACGCTGCGCAGGATGCCGTTGCCCTTGCCGTGAAGAATCCGTAGATTACTGACACCCAGCATTTCCGCTTCATCCAGATATTCTTCGAGATTGTGAACCATCTCTTCGGCACGCTGTCCGCGCACATCGAGGGTGGTGCTGAACTGCGACAGTTTCTTGTTGAGTGCGTCGGCGATGGAGCCGGTGTTGAACTGCGATACGTGACCGCGCTCCACATTCCGGGCTTCCTTTTTGCTGATTTTGATGAGTTTGTCCATCTTGGTGCGGAAATTCACCGAATGGAACGAGATGGTCACATCGTTTCCGTCAATTTGGGTCACCTCGCCGGAAATCTGCGAATCAGGCATATAAACGGAGTCGCCCACGCGGATGGTCTTGTCCTGTACCTCTTCGGGGGTCGGACGTTTTTCCACAGGTTTTTTCCGATGGGGTGGGATGATGGACTTAACTGCCTCGGCTTCAGCCTTTTCGACATGCTCAATCTCCTTCTGCATCTCTTTCTTGAAGGTCTGTACCTGCTGTCGGGCCGCCTTGGTTTTTTCAGCGTCGGCTTTCGATTCTTTGATTTCACGAATGGTGTTCTCGATAATCCTGTTCGCGCTATCCACAATGCTGTTAGCCTGGTTTTTGGCTTTGGTTAGAATCTCCTTGCGCTGTTTGTCGAGTTGCGCGAATTTTTCAGCATACTCGTCAATCATCACGGCCAGCTGTTCATCGGCGGCACGCACCATCTTGAGTTGTTGCTCGGTCTCGATCTGCGTAATCTCAATCTCCTCCAGCTTCCGTTCGTAGTCGATTTGCGCCGTACCGGACTTCTGCGTTGCGTTGTCGATAATTTGCGGGTCGAGGCCGATTTGGCGGGCGATTTCGTAGGTGAAAGAGCTGCCAGGCTTACCGATTTTCAGTTTATAGAGGGGCTTTAATGCATTGGTATCGAACAACATAGCCCCATTTTCCGTTTCGGGGTGCGTGTCGGAGAACATCTTCAAGTTGCCGTAGTGTGTGGTGATGATGCCGAACGCTTTCGTATCGTAGTAGCGTTCCAGGATGGCTTCTGCGAGCGCACCGCCCAATGTGGGCTCGGTACCGCTACCGAACTCGTCAATCAAGAACAGCGACTTGGCGTTGAGGTTTTCATCCATCATCTTAAGGTTCTGCAAATGAGAACTATACGTACTCAAGTCGTTGTCAATGGACTGTTCATCGCCGATGTCGATGAAAATGTGGTCGAAGATGCCCATGTCGGAGGTACTCATCATGGAGACGGGAAGTCCGCATTGCATCATATATTGCAGTAAACCAACACTTTTGAGGCATACAGACTTGCCGCCGGCGTTCGGACCGGAGATAATCAGAATCCGTTTTTCAGGGGTCAGTTTGATGTCCAAGGGTACCACTTCCTTATGGCTTTTTTTGTAGTTGAGGTAGAGCAGCGGATGTTTGGCTTGGTACCATTGTGCGATGGTTTTGTTGTGGATGTGTGGCACAGCCGCGTCAATGTCGATGGCGAAAAGGGCTTTGGCGCGAAGGAAGTCGTAGCGGCCCATCAGCGTCTGCGCGTCAAGCAGGTCATCGATGAGCGGGCGGATGGTGTCGGAGATTTCCGTGAGAATACGGATGATTTCGCGCTGCTCGGCGTTTTGCAGCTCTTTGAGTTCGTTATTGGTGTCGAAAACTTCGGTAGGTTCGATGAAAACGGTCTGACCGGTGGCGGACTCATCATGCACGAAGCCTTTGAGCCGGCGTTTGAACTGCGCGGTGACGGGGATGCAGAGGCGTCCATTGCGGACGGTCATCTCGGCGTCCTCCTTCACGATGCCGTTCTGTTTGGCGGCGGTGAGGATTTTGTGGATTTGATGGTCGGCGTCGCGGGAGAGGCGGTTCATTGCGCTTTTGATGCGGGCCAGCTCTTCAGAGGCGTTGTCGCGCATCTGTCCCTTGTCATCGAGGATGCGATTAAAGGCTGAGGTCAGGTCGCGTTGCAGGGGCATCTCGGCGCACATCGACCAGAGGCGTGGGTAACGATTTTCCTCATGGCGCACCTTGAAATAGACGAAAATCTGGGTCATCGACTGGATAAAACCGCGCAGACAGACCAGTTCGTCGAGTTCGATGTGAGTGCCGTCAATGCGGAGGCGTTTCAGTACCTCGCGCAGGTCGTAAAAGTCTTGGGCGGGAAACGGTTCGTCGAAGAGCAACAGCTGCCGGAATTCCTCCACCGACTCCAGGGCGGGCATAATCTCCAGCATGTCGGTCATGAACCGCATGTTTTCCACTGCTTCCGTGCCTTGCGGACTAAGACAGCGCTCCAGAATCAACCGACGGACGATGTCAAAACCGATTTTCTCCTCAAAATTGTCGGGATATAGCATATTTTAGTTCCGAACTTTTAAAATGGCGGCAAAAGTACGATTTTTTAGGGAAAATAGGCAACAGGCAACAGGCAACAGGCAAAAGGCAATAGGGAACAGGGAAAAGGGAACAGGGAACAGGCAATAGGCAAAAGGCAATAGGGGAAAGGTTATACAAACTTTTTTTTCACGAGATCAACGACAAATCCCGGAAGCAGGAAGCATAAAAAGAGGAAAAAGTAGTTGATCGGGCCAGGGATTTTGACTTTTCGGCCGTGCAAAGTGGCGCGGACGCCTCTCTTGGCAATCTGTTCGGGTTTAAGCATGATGCCGACAGCGCACAACCGCTTCCGCAGTTTCATCGGCAGGTTGTAGAGGTCGGTATCGACCGCACCCGGACATACACAGCAGACCTTCACTCCGTAATGGCTCAACTCATGGTGCAGGCCTTTGGAAAACTTCAGCAAGTAAGATTTAGAAGCCTGATAGACGGCAATGGTCGGGAAACCCATGAAGGCCGTGATGGAACTGGCGTTAAGGATGTAACCGTTGCCGCGTTCTTTCATCTTCTTGCCAAAGAGGATACAGAGGTCTGCGGGGGTGGTGCTGTGCAACATGGTCATCTTGTGGCTCAGCGCGACCGGTTTTTCCACCGCCGCCCCGAAATAGAACATCCCTGCATTGTTGACCAATACATCCACGATGAGGTTCTCCCTTTCGCACCAGTCGAAAAGTTCCTGCGCTGCGTTTTCCGAAGTCAGGTCCTGATAACGGGTGAGTATGCGTTGTTCGGGAAACTGCGCTTGAAGTTGGTTCTGCGCTTCCTTGTTTAAGTCCTCCCGATTACTGACAATCAAGAGGTTATAACCTTTCCGTGCCCACTCTTCCGCGTAGGCGTACCCGATGCCGGAACTCCCGCCGGTAACTAATGCGTATGTATCTTTCTTTGTAATATTCATAACATCATTTGTTTGTTTCTTTTAGCCAACGGCCAACAGCCAATAGCCAAAGTTATCACAACAACATGTTTTTCGCTTTTTCCACTGCGGCAACGAGGGCATCAGCCTCTTCGAATGTATTATACAGGGCGAACGAGGCGCGGATGGTGCCCGGAATCCCGAAATGGGTCATTATGGGTTGGGTGCAGTGGTGACCTGTGCGCACCGCAATACCTTGATGGTCAAGAAGTACGCCCATGTCGTAAGGGTGAATGTTACCCACAAGGAAGGAGATGACGCCTGTTTTGTGCGCGGCCTCGCCGATAAAGCGCATTCCGTCAATGGCGGAGAGTTTTTCGGTTGTATATGCCAGCAATTCTTGCTCATAGCCAGCAATTTTCTCTAAACCGATGTTTTGGATATACTCAATGGCCTTACGCAGCCCGATGACGTCGCCCACCGACGGGGTGCCGGCTTCAAACTTGAATGGCAGGTCGTTGTAGGTGGTTTTCTCAAAGGTCACGTCTTTGATCATTTCGCCTCCGCCTTGATAGGGTTTCATCTCGTTGAGCCACTGCGCTTTGCCATACATCACGCCGATGCCCATCGGGGCGTACATCTTGTGACCGGAGAAGCAGTAGAAGTCGCAGTCGAGGGCTTGCACATCGACAGGACAGTGTGCTACCGCCTGAGCTCCGTCGATGAGCACGGGCACGTTGCGGCTATGTGCGATACGGATGATTTCCTCAATCGGGTTGACGGTGCCGAGCGAGTTGGAAACGTGTGCCACTGCCACGATTTTTGTCCGATCGGTTATCAGCTTATCTAAATCGCTGACAATCAGTTCACCTCGGTCGTCAAAAGGCAGCACTTTGAGGGTCGCGCCCCGGTCTTCGCAAGCTAGCTGCCACGGCACGATATTGGAGTGGTGTTCCATCTCCGAGACGATGATTTCGTCCCCTGCATGCAGGTACGTGCGCCCGAAGGAAGCGGCCACAAGGTTAATGGACTCGGTGGCGCCCCGTGTGAAGATAATTTCTTGGGTTGACGGAGCATTGATGTACTGCCGCACCGCTTCCCGCGCCAGCTCGAACTCATTGGTAGCCAGCTGACTAAGACAATGCACTCCACGATGGATATTGCTGTTAATGTGCAGATAGTAGTCGTTCAGCGCGTCAATCACCACCTTGGGCTTCTGCGTGGTTGCGGCGTTGTCTAAATAGACGAGGGGCTTGTTGTAAACGCGCTCGTTCAGTATGGGAAAATCGTTTCTATTCACTTGAATGGTTATTGGTTATTACGGTTTACAGTTTACGGTTTACAGTTTATTGTTTAAAGACTAAAAGCCAATGGCTAAAAGCTAAGAGCCAATGGCCGTAACCGGTAGTACGTTTTTGTTTGTGGTGTCAATTTGAATCGTTCGTCGGAGCGGTGGCCGATAATCCAGGCGATTTGGTCGTTGATGCAGAGCAGGCGGATGCGTTCTTTGGTGAAGCGGTCGATTTTGTGGTCGGTGAAGTAGTCGCTGAGCTTCTGGCGGCCGGGAGCGCCGAGCGGATGGAAGCAGTCGCCGTGATTCCACTTGCGGATATGCACCGGAAAAGTCAATTTCTCTTTCGGGATGTAGAACATGTCAGGATTTTTCGAGAAAACCATATCCTTCTGATATTCAAGTTCTTCAATATGGAAATACGTTTTAAGGTCGGCCATGGAATAGATTTCTGCCAAAACGTTCTCTTTCTTTTCAGAGCGCGGTTGTAAAATCAAATAATCCCTGTCAATCAGCAAAATATGTGAGTCAGAATAAAAACTTCGACCCACAGGAATTTGGTTGCTGACGATGATTTTCTCCACTGTGTCGATGGAAAAGCCGTATTCGTGCAGTATCTCGTAGAGTATCAAGGAATTATTTTCATTTTGAGCCAATTTCTGAAGGTTAATCCGCTTCTGCCAACCTTCGTCGATGAGCATATCCTGAATCTCAGCTTTCAGGTGTTTCTGATAAAAGGTATATTGTCGTTGCAAGATTTGACGTGTGTGGCTGTTTGTTCGCAAATATTGCGGGTTGAGGGCTTCCAGTTGCGGAATTACAGAGTGGCGGATGCGGTTACGGGCGATGGTTTCATCGCGGTTAGTGTAATCTTCAACGTATTCAATATGTTGATTGTCAGCATATTGTCGGATTTCTTTAGCGGTGAAGGTCAGCATTGGGCGGATGATTTTCCCGTTCACGGGTGGGATACCGCACAATCCTCTGAAACCGGTACCGCGGGTGAGGTTGAGCAACTGGGTTTCAGCGGCGTCGTTGGCGTGATGGGCGGTCACAAGGTGGTCGAAGTTGGCTACGATTTCCTCGAACCATTTGTAACGTAGCTCTCTTGCAACCATTTCCACCGATTTTCCGGAGTCTTTTTGGATGTTGAGAGTATCGAATTCGCGGATGAGGATGGGCACGTTCCAGCGGGCTGCCATTTCCTGCACGAATTGCATGTCACGGTCGGAGTCGGCACCACGCAGGTGGAAATTGCAGTGCGCGATGGCAAATTGCAGTTTCGCCTCATGGAAAAGCGTGGCCATGACGGTGGAATCCGCACCGCCGCTCACCGCCAGGAGATAGCGTTTCCGCAGGGCGTCGGGACCTGCCAAGGTATGTAACTCCTGTAAAAACCGCTTCAGCATGTCTTACGAATCGAGATTGCGGAGTTTGAAGTAGCGGCGGAGCTCCATCTGCATATACTCGTAGGAACCGAAGTTGACGGCTTTCGGAGTCTCCCCCTTGCGCATCATCACCATGCCGGCACCGGATGCATCGATGTAGGGCGTGATGTCGGTTTCGAGGGCGAAAGTCAGCTCATAGTCGCGCACGGTCACGCGGTTGTAGTTGCCGCTCACCTCCTCGTAGATAATGCCGTTCTCCTCGCAGAAAGCCTGCAGATGCATGGCCGTCTCGTCCCACATTTCGGGTTTGTCGCTGGGGTTGAAGTAGAAAACTACGGCATTGTAATCAGGCAGCGTGTCGGTAATCTCCGCCTTTTCAAAATAGCCCTGTTCGTTGACGAGGAACTGTTCTACGTAACGCGTTTTGCGGTGGTATTTCTCGGGGTCGTTGATGAAGTCCTGTTTGGTCGCTTTTGTCAGGGAGTGGGTCCATTCGTACTCCTTGGTAGTGCGGAACTGTCCGTCGGGAAGGCGCATCGTCTGCCAAATTTCGGTTTCGAGTTCTTCGTCATGTTGGTTGGCCACGTTCACGGCCACGGGCAGCACGTCGAGGATGCGTTGCGTTCCGTAGCCCGATGTAGTGGCTAAGTAGACCCATTCGTGGTTTTCCGACCGCAGCAGCCAGAGTTCCCGGCCGTCGGGCAGCCGTTCCACACATTCCACGCCCCATTCTTCCGGAAGTTCGCATTTGGCCGTCCACTTTTTGCCTTTGAAGTGGGGTGCCATTTTCAAAAACGAATCCAGAACCTCATTCTGGAGTGGATAGAGGGTGGTTTGGTTGTGCACATCCGCCACTAAGGTGTCGCCAATCACCTCCATGGGGTAGATGATGGCTTCCTCGGTACTCTCATCATCTTTGTTTTTTCTTGAAAAACAGCTAGTTAGAAGGAGAACCAAGGTTAGACAAAGGTATAAGGTTAAGGGTTTTCGGTTCATTGTTTTTTTTGGCAAAGATAGTATTTTTAAGGCAATAGGCAATAGGCAACAGGCAATAGGGAACAGGGAAGAGTAGAGATGCAAAATTTTGCGTCTCTACAGAGAGGTGATAATTTTTCGTGTTTCCGCTGCCTCTTTCACGTCGTGGACGCGGAGGATGGAGGTGCCTTTCATCAGGGCGACGGTGTTGAGGGCGATGGTGCCGGTGAGGGCATGGTCGGGGGTTGTTCCCAACAGTTTGTAAATCATCGATTTGCGGGAAATACCGACCAGCAAGGGGTAGCCGAGCTCGTGGAAGACCTCCAAGTTTTGCATTAGGAAGTAATTTTGTTCCAGCGTTTTGCCGAAGCCAAAGCCGGGGTCGAGGATAATGTCATGGACGGCATGTTCGCGCAATTTCGCGATTTGTCTTCCGAAAAACTGCAGCATCTCGCCGAGAAGATCCTTATATTCCGTATGTTGCTGCATCTCGGCGGGTTTCGCAGGCGTATGCATCAGCACGTAAGGCACTTGGAGTTCTCCAACGGTGGGAATCATGTCGGGATCGAAGGTGCCGCCGGAGATGTCATTGATGATGTTGGCACCGCTTTCGATGGCTGCTTTGGCCACAGTGGCGCGGTAGGTGTCCACAGAGATTACCGCATCAGGAAACCGTTCGCGCAAAAGCCTTACGGTGTGAACGATTTTCGTCAGTTCCTCCTCTTCCGGAAGCTCTTTTGCATTCGGCTTGGTGGACATGGCCCCGATGTCGATGATGTCGCCGCCTTCGGACAGGATTTGTGCTGCCCGGTTCACTACGGCTTCTTCTGTTCTATATTTTCCTCCGTCATAGAAAGAATCCTCCGTGACGTTGAGGATGCCCATGATGAGAGGCGTGGTTTCTGATAGTTTTCCGCTAAAAATGTACATAATATCACTTGCTGATCCCCACATTGCGCTCCTTCGTCGCTTATGTGGGGTTAATTGCACTTCGTGCGTTTTGCCTCTTCGAGGCTGCTTAAGGAAAATGTTTATTACAAGGGCGGCTTTTCGTTACAACTACTAACTGCTAACTACTAACTACTAACTAAAAGAGGGACAGCCTTCCGACCGTCCCTCCATATTATAATATAGTATAGTCTAAAATTACTTCACAACAACTTTGGTGGTGAAGGTCTTGCCGTTTTGGTTGACCTTGAGCATATAGACACCGCTGTGGAGGTTGGCGACACTCACTTGGGCAATGCCGGTGATGGTCTCGCTGTACACCATTTGGCCAACGATGTTGAAGAGTTGGATGTTAGCTTTCTCGTCGTTGCCGAGATCAACAGTGAAGTTGTTGGTAGCGGGGTTCGGGTAGATGGTGGGGTTGTTCTTCTCCAGTTCGGGAACGTTCACAATTTCGCAGTTGGTGCAGCTAACTTTCATAGCAAGATTTTCGGGGAAATTGTAGTTCTCGAAGAAGAACATAGGATAGTAGTAATCCACATCACCGTTGCTGAAGGAGCGAACCATACCACCATGGCTTACGTTATCACAAAGGTTAGGATTGTTAGCATCCGGGCTATAGCCATCAACATCATTGCTCTTGTAGGTATACAAGCTGAATGAGGAGTGGAGGGTGTCATTAAGAGCCGGATTCTCACCAGATTTGAAAGTGTAAGCGACGTGCCAACGTTTAGCTGTGACGTTGCTGATGTTTGTGGGGATGACGAAATATTTCAAATAGTAGGTGTTGGGTTGATCACCAGGCTCAGAGGCATCTTCAGGGCCAAGGGGCAATGTGAAAACTTGAGCGCCTTGCTGAACACCAGTAGCAGGATTATGGTTCACATAATAGAAGCAGGAATATTCATAGTCTTGGTAAGAATAGATATCAATATCATCGTCAGCATAGAAACCGACAACAAGCGTATCATACACAGAGGCGGGCATTTGCTCATCACGGATATACATGGTGTAAACACCGATAGAGTCAACATTCAAAGAAGGGCTGTATTTGAGAGAAATTTCACCTTCAGAAGAAGCATAATCGAAGAAATCAGATTCGAAGTCGAAGGATTGACCGACTGAATAAACAAAAGCATGATCGAAACCATCGGAATACTCATATAAACCCAGGGAGTCGCTCTTCAAATAGAAAGCACTACCATCGGCACATTCTGCACCAAAGTAGTTTTCAAGATAGTTTTGATAGAAGATCCAACCTTCCGCAGAAGCGGGTTTGGCGTCTTTAACGATGCCTTTGAAGGGCATCTGACGGTTTTGCATGTTGCTGGCATCCATTTTGACTGCCTGAGCGTTTGCGGTAGCGGCGATTAACAGAGCCACTAAAACAGTGTAAAGTTTTTTCATTTTTTGATGTTTTAATTATTGATTATAGTTTATTCCAAACAAGGCTGCAAAAATACTGTTTTTATTGAAACCTCGGCAAAAATTTTTCATAAAAAATCTTAATAGCCGAATGTTGATATTTTTATTACAAAGTTGTGAGAATACAGGGTAAAGAAAAAAAAATCCCGCGGTTGTTGGCGTTTCGAAAAATATTGTATTTTTGCGGCGCAATTCAAAATGATGCTACGTGACGGGGAAAACGGGGTTGGCAGTCGATTGCCAATCGTGCCGTCGCTAGAAATCCAATGCAAGTTTTATCATCAAAATTTATGACAAGACCATCAAAAGTATGTCAGATGTAATCGAAAACAAACCCAGAAGGAGAAGAATTGTCAGAGGCGGAGAAACCTTAATGGCCACTTCCAATGAGACAAAGATGAAGGAAAAGACCCGTGTGGTGGAGAAGAAACCCGCTCCCCTGTTCAAAACGGAGGTCACCGAAAAAATCAAGGAAATTAAAGAGAATAAAACTGAAGCGGACGAGATAATCCAGTTCGCGAACCCGCTTCCGTTGGATGAGAAGCCCCGGCAAACTCGCGGTCGTAAACCCAAAGCGACTGCCGCGGCGGAGAACGTTACGGCTGCGGCCGAATCTGCAGCTTCTCCCGAATCCGTGGCTGAAGCTCCGAAGAAACGTCGCGGTCGTCCGAGGAAGAATCCGCTCCCGCAAGAGGAAGCCCCCGTGGAAACCATGGTGGAGGAATTAATGGAGAAGCAACAAGCCCCTACTTTTGAAGAACGTCAGCTGAGCTTGGATGATGCTTGGCAGGAAGAGACTGCCGCTGATATGCAACTGCTCCTTGATGCGGAAGAGGTACTTTCCGCCAAGGTGACAGATGTGCCGGAGACCCCTTCGGAGGAGTCGTCTCCTAAACCCAAACGCGGTCGTCCGAAAAAAACAAAATCGGAGGAACCAGTTCCTGAACCTGAAAACCAAGAGGAAAAACAGATTGAGAATCAAGAAGATAAGTCCGAGGAAAAACCAGCGGAAAGAAATGATAACCCGAATCAAAAATTTGGCAATAAAGGAAAGAAAGGACAGAAAAAGTCTAAATCGGAACCTGTAGAATATGCCGTCAATCCGGAATCTGCAGGGGAATCGAAGGCGGAAGAAGGCCCCGTGCCCTACCTCGCCAATGCCCAGTACGACGGTTCCGTGATGGCCGAGGGCGTGCTCGAAATCACCAGCGAGAACTGCGGTTTCCTGCGCTCCTCCGACTATAACTACCTCTCCTCCCCCGATGACATTTACGTTTCCATGTCGCAGATCAAACTCTTCGGCCTCAAGAACGGCGATACCGTGCTCGGTGCTATCCGTCCGCCGAAGCCTGGCGAGAAATACTTCCCGCTGACCAAAATCGAAAAGATCAACGGCTGTCTGCCCGAGGATATCCGCGACCGTATCCCGTTTGACTACCTCACCCCGATGTTCCCGGACGAAAAAATCAACATCACGGGCCATCCCGGTTGCAAGCTCTCCACCCGCATCATCGACCTGTTCGCCCCTATCGGCAAGGGTCAGCGCGGTTTGATTGTGGCCCAGCCGAAAACGGGTAAGACCGTGCTGCTTAAGGATTTGGCTAATGCTATCGCCTACAACCATCCGGAAATCTACCTCATCATCCTGCTCATCGACGAGCGTCCCGAGGAGGTGACGGACATGCAGCGGAGCGTCAACGCAGAGGTGATTTCCTCCACGTTCGATGAGCCAGCGGAACGTCACGTCAAGATTGCCAACATGGTGCTCGACAAAGCGAAACGCATGGTCGAGTGCGGTCACGATGTCTGCATCCTGCTCGACTCCATCACCCGTTTGGCCCGTGCGTTCAACACCATGGCGCCCGCGTCCGGCAAGGTGCTCTCCGGCGGTGTGGAGGCCAACGCCCTGCAGAAACCCAAACGTTTCTTTGGTGCGGCCCGTAACGTGGAAAATGGTGGTTCCCTGACTATCATCTCCACCGCCCTGATTGACACGGGTTCCCGTATGGACGAGGTCATCTTTGAGGAGTTCAAGGGAACTGGCAACATGGAGTTGCAGCTCGACCGCAAGCTCTCTAACAAGCGCATCTACCCGGCAGTCGATATTGTGGCCTCTAGTACGCGTCGTGACGACCTGCTGCAGGATGCCGCTACACTGCAGAAAGTCTGGATCTTGCGCAACCATATCGCCGACATGACCACCATCGAGGCAATGAATCTGGTGCTCAGCAATATGCAGGATACCAAGAACAACGAGGAATTTCTCAATTCGATGAACGGATGATTATAGTTAGGAGTTAGTAGTTAGTAGTTAGGAGATAGTAGTTAGTAGTTGCTGGGGTAGTACTTTCTTAAGTTCCAAGTTCCAAGTTCAAGGTTCAAAGTCAAAGCTTAAAGGTTGACTACGATATGTTTAGGAAGATTTTGTTCCCGATAGTCGTGTTGATGTGTCTCGTTGTTTCGTTACGGGCGGACATATACACGGCTTTTTTCACAGAAGAACGGTATCGGCAATATCTTTTGGACACTATCGGCGACCGCTATGATATTGAGGCGCTGGAATTTGTGGCCAACGAGATGTCGGAGAAACTCAATGGCGTGATGCTGGTGGCCGTGCGTGATACGGTGTTGGTGGAGTATGCCTACGGGGAGCTTCGGCTGACGAGAATGCCGCCCTGTCGGGATGTGTGCGAGAACAATCGCATCACCGAAAACACGTTGTTCGATCTGGCTTCCATTTCCAAGCAGTTCACCGCCGTGGCCGTGCTGCAGTTGTGTGCGCAAGGGAGAATCAACCTCGATGACACCATCACGCTCTATTTTCCAGATTTACCGTATAATGACGTGACAGTCAGACATTTGCTAACCCATACATCGGGAATCCCCGAGTATTTCAAGTTCAAATATACGGTCTATGGAGGGGCGGCGTTCGTAAGCAACGAGCACCTGTTGCAGGTGTTGGAGAAGCAGAAGTATGCCAAGATTTTCCCCACAGGGACGAAATTCGAGTATATAAACACCAACTACGCGATTTTGGCGGCGTTGGTGGCGAAAGTTTCGGGAATGTCGTTTGAGGAGTATGTGCACGAGAACATCTTCAAACCCGCAGGCATGGAGAACACCCGTTTTTTCACCGAAATTGTGGGCATTGACCCCAAACAGGGCAAACAATATCCCGATGTGAATCCAAAATCGGAGGATGTGAACGTGAAAGCCTTGCCGTCGGATGTTCCGATTGCCGTCGGGCACCGCAGGGGAGGCGTTACCGCAAAATACGACCGGCTCAACGGGATTCTTGGCGATAAGGGTATCTATTCCAATGTGGAGGATATGCTTCGCTGGGCCAACGCCATGTTCATCGATTACAAAGTCCTGCCGAAAGAATGGGTGGATCTCGCTTCGCAACGCGAAAACCAGCTGAACGACGGCACGCTGCCGAAGAGCATCTACGGTTTCGGTTACCGCATCGAGGAGAGCCCCGAGCACGGCAAACTCGTCTATCACGGCGGTCTCTGGAACGGTTTCCAGAACCTTTTCCTCTACCGCCCGTCCGACAATGTCGTCATCATTTTCCTCAGCAATCTCTACAACAAAGCCCACGCCGGCCGCAGCGGCCAGGTGCTCAACATCCTCGATGGGGTTCAGGAAGAAGAAGGAACGGAAGAAGAGGTGTTGGAATAGGCATCAGGCAATAGGCAACAGGCAATAGGCAATAGGGAACAGGCAATAGTTAATAGTTAAATAAAAGATATACCTTAAGCAGTCCCGAAGGGACAACACGCACGAAGTGCAATTAACCCCACATAAGCGAAGCGTAATGTGGGGCTCACACAGCGAAACGTAGTGTGGGGCTCACACAGCGAAGCGTAGTGTGGGGCTCACACAGCGAAGCGTAATGTGGGGCTCACACAGCAAAGCGTAGTGTGGGGCTCACACAGCGAAGCGTAATGTGGGGCTCACACAGCGAAGCGTAATGTGGGGCTCACACAAGCGACGAAGGAGCGCAGTGTGGGGCTACCCACGCGAAAGGCAAAAGCCGCAGTGTGGAGTCAACAAAAAAGAGTCAAAATGAACCATTACCCCGCCAATTACCACACCCACAGCCTCTATTGCGATGGCAAAAGCACCTTGGAAGAACAGGTGCGTGCGGCCGAGAAGTGCGGCCTTCTGCAGTTAGGATTCTCCTCGCACGCGCCCGTGCCGTTCGAGAACAACTTCGCCATGGAAGAGGCGAAACTGCCCGATTATATCCGCGAAATTGAAGAATTGCAGCGCACCACAAACGTTACGCTGCTGAAATCGTTGGAATGCGACTACATTCCAGAAATATCGACGGCTTTTGCTGAGAGGCAGGACAAGAACGGATTGGACTACATCATCGGAGGCGTGCACCAAGTGAAGCAACCCCACGGCGACGGCCTCTGGTTCATCGACGGTCCGAAGCAGGAAATTTACGATAACGGACTGCGCAACCTGTTTGACAATAACATCAAGTTGGCAGTCACCACGTTTTGGGAACAGACCTTCGAGATGATTGAGACGCAGCGGATGGACATCATCGCCCATTTCGACAAAATCAAGATGCACAACCGTAACCGTTTTTTCACGGAGGATGAAGCATGGTATAAGGTGTTGGCGGACAAGGCGATACAATTGATTAAGCGACATGATGTCATCATCGAGGTGAATACGCGGGGCCTCTATAAGGGTCGCAGCGACAGTTTCTATCCTTCCTCCGAACTGCTGATGAAAGCCCGCAAGGCCGACATCCCCGTCCTTATCAGCAGCGACGCGCACAAAGCCGATGAGCTGGTATTGTTCGTGCCCGAGGCTTTGGAGGAGCTCCAACGCTGCGGTTACGACCACACAGCACGGTTTGATGTCGAAAAGGGACGGTTTCTGTATTAGTTGTAGAGACGCAAAATTTTGCGTCTCTACAACCTGCCTTTGCATCGCAACAGTGTCGCAACTGCGTCGCTCTTCTGTCGCTCTTCTGTCGGACCACTGTCGCTCAATGCCGAATGAGAACCTTGGCTACGACGTAAGAAGGACCCGGCAAGTTCGTGGCTAATTGCTAACTACTAACTTTTTTGTACTTTTGCCGCACAAAATATCTGAATATGGAAAATAAGGCTGAACAATTTCTGGAAAGGTACCGCGAGATTGAGGAGTGGGTGCTCGATAACCTGAGAGGGGTGACGGAGATGAAGGATTTGGAGCAGATGTCGCAGTATAGGAGTATCCGCAGCAACCTGGCGTTCTGCCGTATTTTGCGAAACCTGCTGTCGCACTACGATTGGTCGAAGGGAGGAAGTGACATGGTCATCGTCACGGACCAGGCACTGCGGCAGGTCAACAATCTCTATTACGCCCTCAACCCTGTGACGTTGATGCGCGTGGCGATACGTGCGGGACAGATTTACTCGCCTGCGCCGGGGGATTCCGTCCTTGCCGCTGTTAAAGTGATGCAGCGCAACGACTATTCCTACATTCCGATAGTGGATGATCACCGGATTGTCGGGGTGTTCAGCACGAAAACCATCATGCGGTTGGTGGCCGAAAATGTCACCTCTGTTTTTTCAGAAACCTTGACTTTCAAAGACATAATGAATTACATTCGCTTGGTTGAGGAGCCAAACGCGCATTATGGTTTTGTCAACCCGAATGTGACAGTGGAGGACATCAGTCTGAAATTCCAGCGTTCCAAAACGCGCAAGGTGCGGTTGGATATGTTGTTCATCACGGATAACGGTCGTTCCGACGGGCTGTTGCAAGGAATGATTACGCCGAGCGATCTTTTATAATCAACGTAGAGACGCAAAATTTAGCATCTCTACCACACGTCTATTCCCTTTTGCCTTTTGCCTCTTGCCTCTTGCCTTTTGCCTATTCCTCGCACCATTCCGCATACGAGGTGTCGGTTTCCCGCAAGCGCACGCAGGTGAGAGCTACTCTTTCAGGAAGCCGTTTTTTTATCTTGCTGGCAATGAATTCCAACAGATTTTCCGTTGTAGGTTGGAAATCCACGGTGACAATTTTCTCGTAATTTTGTTTTAATACATCAATAAGTTGTGCATCCGTTTGGGCATTCAGTACCAGTGCGTGGTCCAAAAGCGAAATAATTTCTTCATTGACAAGCCTTTTCAGGTCGCCGAAGTCCATCACCATGCCGTTTTTGGGTGAGTTTTCATCGTGCAGGGGCTGCCCCGCGAGGGTGATGTCCATCTTATAGGAGTGGCCGTGAATATTGCGGCACAGCCCGTCGTAGTTACGCAAGGCGTGCGCCATCTCAAAAGAAAATTGTTTCGTTATTTTGATGATACTCATTGCTTTACGATTTTGTAGGTGTGGGTATATTGCTCCGAGGAGAGTTTTATAAAATAGAGTCCATTGGGAAGTTTAGACAGGTCGATTTGGATGTTGTCGGAGTAGTCATAGTGTTGGGTAAGCAGCGTTTTCCCTGCAACGTCTTGAATCTCAACAGTTAATTTATCTATCTGATAATCAAAAGATTGTATATTGATTTTAGATGTAGCTGGGTTGGGGTACACTTTCCATCGGTTAGGATTGGCAAAGTCGGAAACGCTTGTGCTGAACGGCGTTGCGTCGTTGCCGAAAACCTTTTCCGCCAGCTCGGGGTAGTCGATGAAGGGGTTGCGGTTGTTTTGGATTTGATAGACGGCGTTGTTGCGGTCGATTTCCTTCTGGCTTACGGGATCCATGGCCGCCCACTGGAGCAGCAGTGTTTTCGCCCACGGCTTGAGGTCGCCGCCGGTGAAGTTGGATTGCGTCTCCATGCCGAGGTTTTTGTCTTTATAGCATGTGGCCATGTAGAAGTATGTGCGGGCAAAGTCGCCTTTGAAACTGTCGATGGGCTCGAACACTTGTCCGGAGTAGCCGGAGATGTTGGAGGTACCCACTTTACTGCCGTTGGTGCTGGTCCAGGTCGTGTTGGTCACTTCGCCGATGGGCAGGTTGCCACGCTTGTTGTTCACGAAGCCGTCTGTGGGATAGAGGTGGAAGAGGTCGGTGTACATGGGGGCCACACTGCCGCCGAACCAGCTTTTGGGCACCGAATGCTCGCGGTTGTAGCAGTCGCCCTCACTAGAGGCATTTCCGCATTGATCAGTGCCGAACGTGTAGTAATAGGCAGGGGTGCCACCGGGCCGGTCGGAGTAGATGTCCCACACCTTCCCGTTGTCAGGACGCCTGTCGGTGGTGTAAAAGGATTGCCATAACTCGCTGTACGACACGGAACTGTGCGATTTGATGATGTTGAATAATGCCGTCCGCAATTCTTCTCCGCTCTTGTTTTCGGCGGTGGCATAGTAGCCTGCAGGTGCCTGGGCGCGGGTGAAAAAGGCGGTGAGCAGGAAAAGCGTCAACAATATCGTTTGTAGAGACATTGCGCGCAACGTCTCTACGGAGGAAAACCGTATATTTTTCATCTTACACATGGGTAATTTTGTAAATCATCTCTTTCAGTAGCTCGGCATCATCGTTGCTGGCGTCCACGCCCTTGCATTTCAAATCGTATTCCCGCAGGATGGAAATAATCTTGGTCAGCTGGGGCAGCGAATGGTTGTTGGCATAACCGATATTGCGGGAAATCATCATGGGCACGCCAGTTCCGAAAATGACGCGCAAAGCGTCGTTGCTTTTGTCGGGGGCGAGGTGGTAGCGCAACATCTTGTGGTAGAAGGTGTAGAGCATCGAGATGGTCTTGATGTTGGGGTTCTCCTTCGGGTGCAAGGTGAAGTTGAGCATGATGTTGTAGGCTTTGCCCAGATTCCGACTACCAAGGGCCTCCTGAAGCTCGAAAATGTTGTATTCCTTGCTGATGCCGATGTACTTTTCGACAATCTCCGGGGTGATTTCGCTGTTGGCCGGCAGTACGACCTGCAACTTTTGAAATTCAGTGTATATGCGCGACAGGTCATTGCCGATATGTTCGCCCAAGACGGCGGCGGTTTGCGGGTTAAGTCGGTAGTTGAATGTCTGCTCCGCCAGATTCTGGATCCAGGCGTTGAGGTTCCAGTCCTTCACCCCTTCCGACACGAACACCACGCCGTGCGCGTTGTAGGCTTTCGGGCTTCTCAGCTTGCCATATTTGTGGCACACGATAAAGATGGTCTGCGGACTGGGATTTTGCACGTAGGCATCCAGCAATTCAATGTTTTTCAGCTCTTTAGCTTCTTTGAGAATCACCACGCGGTAGGGACTGCCAAAGGGGAACTGCCGGGCGTTGGCGAGCACCATGTCCGCTGAGGTGTCCTTGCCGTAGAGCACGACTTGGTTGAAATCGCGCTCGTCCGGTTCCAGGATGCTCTCTTCAAACATCTTGCAGAGCCGATCGATGAAAAACGGTTCTTCGCCGTGCAACAGATAGACCGGCGCGAATTGCTTTTCGCGGATTTGACGCACGATTGCGTCAAATGTCACCGATTTGCTGGAACTTTCTTTTTTTGCCATATTTTAAAAATAGTGCTCCGCAACTTGGAAGATTGCCTTCTCATCGGGTTCGTACAGGTTTTTGATACCGATGTTGATAAAATCGGCGATGCGGTGCTGACGATAGCCTTCGGGAATTTTTCCCGGACTGTCAAGGATGATGTCGAAAGTTTCAGGATGGATGCCCACCTCCACATCGGTGGGATATTGTGTGAAATGATGCAGGAATTCGTCAATTTTGTCCAACAAAGCGTTGCCAAGGGCAGCCGCTGTTTCAATTTTCTGTCCGTTCATACTGTTTCTGTTTTTGAGCCGCAAAGATACAATTTTTTGACCATCGACTGTTGCCGTTGGCGATGTGCCATGCCCTGTCTTTACATTTTGTCAGTCGGCGTTTCATGGTTTTCCCGTTCCTCCAGTAGCTTGTCGATTTTCCTTTCGAGTTCGTCGAGTTTGTCTTTCACGTCATCGTTGTTGTCGGCGGCCATGGCATCGACAAATATGGAGTTGATGAAGGACATGCCGATGATGCCGCCGCCAATAAGCAGGAGGCAGAAATAGAGGCGCACAATTTTACCAACGGTAGGTGTTGTGGCCGCTGCGATAGAATCAGGGATGTCGTACCAGCCTTCCACAGTGCAGATGCGGAAGACGGAATAGATGGAATCGAGCGGGGTGGCGAAGTAGGCCGGCGCGATGTTATGGAAAAGGTTGCAGTTGATGATGCCGAACACCACAATCAACACGAGGAAGCAGAACAGGACGGCCCACGATTCGTGCAAGGCGAGTTTGAAGCCCGCGATGATTTGCGTGATGTTGGGAAAGAAGTGCAATACCCGCAGAAAACGGAACATTCGTAGCACCCGCAGCACCATCAGGAATGAGAGGTCTATCATTTGCGAAGGGAGGAAAAGTGCAACGATGGAAGGAATGGAGAGGATGACCAAAATGCCGTCCAAACGGTTCCATGACGACGACCAGTAACCTTTCAATCCGTATTCGGCATGTTTCACGCCCATTTCAATCATAAAGATTAGCGTGCAGGCCGCGTCGATGAGCTGCATCCAGATATTGTCGATTTCACAGACTTGCAGGAAAATGACAATAGCGTTCAGCAGGATGACGCCAAGAATGAACTTTTCGTTGAGAAAGAGGTTTTTGATACGGTTCACAGGTCACTAAGGTTTGAAAATGCAAACATACAAAATTTACGGATATGCACAAAAAAAGCCGCACTCTTTCGAATGCGGCTTTGAATCATTAACTTTTGTTGAAGATTAGCCGATGGCAATGGTACGGGAGAGTTTCTGTTCCTCTTTCTGCATTTTCGGCAGGGTGATGGTCAGGATTCCGTGCTCCACTTTGGCGGCGATGTTGTCCTTATCGACATCCTCGGGCAGCGTGTAGTTCTGCTCGTAGTTCGTGTAGGAGAACTCGCGGCGCAGGTAATGGTGCTTTTTCTCCTCTTCCTTGTGTTCCATCTTGTTCTCGATGGCGACGCAGAGGTTGCCCTCGTCGTTGATGCTCACGCGGCAGAATTCCTTCCGGATGCCGGGAGCGGCCACCTCCATCGTGTAGGCCTTTTCGTCTTCTCTAACATTGACAGCCGGTGCTGTAGTGTTGTTGCGCGGCATGATGTCGCTGTTCAAGAAATCTTCAAACATGGTCGGAAACCAACTGTTTTTAAACATTACGGGTAGCATAATAAACTCCTTTCTTTTTATGTTAGACTTTTAATTTTTCATTTCTCGTCGCATACGCTTTCGCATCCGCGACGTGTCTAATAAAGCAAGGGGCGTGCCAATCCGTTTTCCGTGCCATTTTCTCATGAAAAAGGACAATTTGTCCACTTTTCGTGACAAGATGACGGAATTTCTGCCAAAATGTGTTACTTAAGACGAATTTTTTCCTTCTAACGGCTCACAATTCTCCGCGTCACCGTTCCCTCCTTCATGTCACAGACAAGGAGGTATACGCCACTGCTGGGCAGGGTCAGTTCAAAAGATTCACGGGTCGGTATTATCTCCTGCACCAGGACGCCTTCGATCGTGAAGAGCCGCACCACACTGGGCGTTTCGCGGTCAAACTGCACGGAGCACCGTCCTTGAGCCGGATTGGGGTAAATCAACAGGTTGTCGTCGGAAAGAGACTGGATTCCGGTGTGCACCAGCGTGTCCGTGTGGAACGTCAGCATGGCCCATTCACCGTAAAGATCTTCGTCGCACACGCAGCGCACGTACACGTCGTAGTGGGTATCAGGTTGCAGGTCAGACAAATGCAAGAAGCTTTCGGTGGTGCCGACTAAAGTTCCGTTGCCCTGTTCGAAGCCATGCACACCGTATTCCGCTTCGAAATGGTCGGGCTCGCCTTCAAAGCCCCAGCCAATGGTGGCATGCGTGGTGTCCACTTCGATGAGGTGCAGATCCAGGACCGCACTGCAGGTGTCTATCGGTTCATGTCCCCAAAGCTGCAGGTTGTCGATATAGAGGGCGGAACCTTGTTGCGGGCTGACGTTGGCGGAGGAGAATAGGAAGATGATTATTGAATCGGCATCGATGTTAGGAGCGGAGGGCAACAAATCGGAAAGGGGAGAGTAGGTTACCTCGAAGGGGGTATATTCGGACGTATCCGTCAGAGCTATGGTATAACCCGCGCCCACTACCCTGCGTTGGTGTGTTTCGGGGTTGTATCGGGTGCCGAGCAACAGAATGCCGCCATTGTCCCCGCTATCTGCAGAAGTGTATTTGTATTGCCCGGTCAGACGGGTGGGAACAAGACTGTCCAAGGAAATACCGCCGTCAATGATGTTGTTCAGGTTCAAAGTATCCAAGACGGAAATCAATTGGGAAATATCGTCTAAATTGTCGGCAAAGTCGAACATCAGGGGCATGAATTGTTCCAGATTCACGTTGCCTGTGGACAAGATGGTGGGGAAGACGGTGGAGGTCAGCATGGGGTCCAGCGAGGATGTGGCGAGACCATATATGACAGAGCCGAGAATGTCGGAGAGCAAGAAACTCTGCATTTTGAGCGCGTGGGCACCTTCAAACACGTCGCTGGTCTCGTTGGAGACTTTCAGAAGCGGAATATCAGTGTCCACAGTGAAATTCATGCCACTGTATGTGAATGTTTCGTTAATGGGGTAGGCCGGATAGCTCCATCCGGTAGGGTAGGTGTAGTTTCCATACACCGGCAGCTGGAAAAAGAGCACGCTTACGCCATAGCCGCTGCCGTTCGACCACTGCTCAAAATTGCCGTTGGGCGTGGCGATGGTGGTGTCCGGAACCTGTGCGTTCAACCTCGGTGAGGCGATGAGGCACAATAATAATAGTAAAGTAGAAATATGCTTCATTTTTGATGATTTTGAAAGTGCAAAAGTACAAAAAAAGCCACAACTTTTCAGCTGCGGCTTAGAATCATTAACTTTCGTTTTTATGTATGGATGCAAAAGCGGTCGTAACAGAAAGTTATAGCAGAGGTGTCATATATATCGGCAGATAGGTGATGCCATTTTTTTCCTTATAGTCTGCAGTATGAAGAACGGTGGGGGTAGTCATATAATCACTAAACTTCTTTATACATTTAGTCAAAGAAGACAGCGTATAGTTTTTGCCGCTTTTGACTTCCACAGGTCGGATGTTGTGGCGGCTGGTAACCTTTTCTTTTTGGAGCAAAAAGTCTATTTCCATGCGTTCTTCGGCCTCTTCTGAAGACTTGCTATAGAAGAAAAGGCTGTTACCGCTGGCGGTCAGCATCTGTGCCACGATATTTTCAATAAACATTCCCTCGTTCACCTCCAGTTTTCCGAACAACAGTTTTTTGTAAATCTCCGATGAGACGATGACCTTTTCATCGAAAGCGTGGCTGATTAGCAAACCGGTATCATTCATATAGCATTTCAATGTAGTGCGGTCCTCATTCATCTTCAGTCCGATGTTGGGTTCTGTAGAATTGTAGCAGATGTTGACCACCTTTGCATCTTTCAGCCAGAAGAAGGCGTCATCCCAATCGCGGTATTTGGCACCAGGTTTCAAGGCCGACAAGCGGAATTTTTTCTCATGCTTGGAGAGTTGGGAGGGGATTTGGTCGAAAATAGAAACCACCTTGTCGGCCATATCTCCAGCGTAATTGAAGATGTCGTTACGGTAGATGGTCAGCACATCACGCTTGGCCTCATCTACGGCATCGAAGTCCTTTGTCTCTACATACTTTTTGACGGCCTGGGGCATTCCTCCTATTATCATATAGAGTCTGAATGCATCCATTGCCTGTCGATGGAATGACTGTCCCATCGGTTTCTGTTCTGTGTACATTTTCCGGATAAAGTCCATCAGCATATCGTTTCCTGTTGCCCAAAGGAACTCCTCGAAGTCCATTGGATACATTTGGATGCTGCGTTCTTCGGAAGGAAGCACAATACCTTGCGTGTTCTTTTTGATGCTCACCAAGGAACCGGTTTCGATATAGTCGTACCTGCCGTCGGCCACCAGAAATTTGATGGCAGCCCTCGCCCTTGGGCACAACTGTATCTCATCGAGGATGATGAGCGACTTACGTTTATGGAGTTTCACTTTGTAATGCTGGCTCAGATACAGGAACAGTGTATCGAGGTCTTCCAGATATAGGTCAAACCATTCCCTCACTATCTGAGGCGCCTTGTTGAAGTCAATGAGGATATAAGAATCATATTCGTTTCTGCCGAACTCTTCCACGATATAACTCTTGCCGATGCGTCGTGCCCCTTCCACGAGCAGTGCTGTTTCACCATGTCTTTTCTCCTTCCAATCAAGAAGTTGCTGATATATTTTTCTTTTCATAACGATAATCTTTGCACCTTTTTGAGATTTTTACCCTATAGGATATTACACCTTTTTGAGATTTTTTGACGGTGCAAAGATACACCTTTTTGAGATTTTTGCAAATAAAATTGTTGTACCAGCTCCAAAAAGTTCACTCCTTCATCCACCGCTCATTAATCTTGCAGGCAACACGATACGACAGGTGTAGCGATGAATTTACGCCTATTTCTTTCCATTTTATCGGCTGTGGCACTACAGGATATTTTATGTGGCTCTCCGTCCAGGCGTGCTCGAACTTGGAAAGTTCCTCACCGAAGGCCTTCTCGTCGAACTCTTTGCCCTCTTTCACCGCCTTAATGACGGCATCGAAGAAGAGGTTCCACCGTTTGGCGTAATAATCCTTCACCAGTCCGCCCCACATGCGGTTCGCATAATCGTTGAGAATGGGGCCGCCCCAAATGGTGAGCAGCGTGCGGGCCTGCCGTTCGTAGTAGTCTTTTTCTTCCTTCGTGGTGCCCCATGTACGTGCATCTTCGATCCACGGTCCCAGCATAAAGGCGGAATGCGTGTTGAGCAGTGCATCGACATCGTCAAACAGCTGGTTGGCAAGCTTCACCTGCCGCTTCATCTCTTTGATGTCGCGATTTTTATACGCCACCGTAAAGTCATTGCGGATGTCCATGAAATGGTTGCCCATCCATTGCGAGAAGAGGTTGACAAGGTCGTATTGGTAGGTGTCTTTGCCGTATGGCACTTCGAAAAGGCCGATGGTGATGGTATAATTTCTAAGGAACATCTTGCAGATGCTTTTGAGCGTGTCATTGCTGTACGAGTAGTAGGGCTTGGTGTAGTAGGTGCCGTGTCCCTCCAGCGAAGGACGTGCCACCAATTGCGTACCCAAACCGTAAAACGACCAGTCTTTATAGACACTGTCGATGAGCAGCCGCCACTTGTCTTGATGGAGGTCCGAGCCCATCCGTACTTTGCACCAGTCGTCAACCCACTGATGTACATTGGGTTGCGGGTTCCATACGCGATCGAAGAGATATTCGTAAATGTGCGGGCTCACATCGAAGGACTCCAACGTGGAGCCGATGCCGGTCATGTTGGGGCCGGCTTCCTCCAACGCGGCGGAGAGCTTCTTTTCCAACTCGTTGATGTTGCCCACTAACATCGTGTTTCCGCCGAAGTTGCCGAGGTAGCACCAGATGAAGGGCTGTCCGTAGAAACCCTCGGTGGAGCGCCACACTTCGGTATTCTCGCAGAAGTAGTCGAGAAGTACGAGCTTGTCCTGCGGCACGGCGGTGAGATAGGAGCGTAGTCGTTCGGGGGTCCACGACTTGCGTTTGTAGTAGAAGACCCAGGTCATCTGCAGCCAGCGGGCTTCAGGGTCGCTTTGCTGTAGCGAGGTGTAGATGTTGTGGGCCACGTTGGCGAGGTAGTCTGGCTCCCAGCTTGGTGGGTCCATCTCGTTGAAGGGATCCACGCCGTAGATGTGGTCGGTGCCGAAGAGGGCTATCTCTTTGTCCATGAAAGACTTCTGAATCTTCGCAAAGAGCGGGTCAGCGGAATTGAGGAAGTAGGTGGGTTCAAAGCCGCACCATGCACTCAGCTGCTGGATGTCGGCCTCGGGGTGCATCTCAGCAAAGCGTTTCGGCACATGTCCGGCGAAAGCGGGCAACACGGGCGTCATGTTGAACTCGCGTTCGCGTTGAACGATCTGTTGCTGCAATTCCTTCTGTCCCTCCAGCCACGACATCGGCAGCGGACCGCCGAAACCGTCCAAGTTGGCCATGCGGTGCCACGGCAGGTGCGCCGGCCCGGAGAAATAACCGCGGATCTCCTCGTCGGTCATCCCAAACTCTTTCCACACCTCGTACCAGACGGCCTCTTGCCCGGTGATGGCTAACGGCATGTTGATGCCGTTCAGCGCCATCCAGTCGATGAAACGCTCCCACTGTGGCCACTTCCACCACGGCATTGTGTAGCCGTAGGTGCAGTAGTTGAGGAAGAAACGATCTTTCACGAGGGCCTCGCGACGGATGGTCGTGTCGGGAAGCCGGAACTCAAAATAATCGATTGGTTCGCACAACAGCCACGAGACGTGCACCCCCGCGATGTGCTTGAGGTAGTAGTTCAGCCCCACGGCTAAGGAGTTGTCGTTGTTGCCGGTGATGCGGACTTTCCCGTCATTCGGTTCCGCTGTCAGGTTCTCTCGTATAGCTTCAATTTGGAAGAAGTCAACAGTATCATGCTGATAGACAAACACAAAGTTAGTGTCTTTGTCATTGAGGATGCGGTGCGCCAATCCGTCGATGGGACGTTGCGGCCCGTCATTTTCGGCGGTTAGGGATAAAGTCCAAAAACAAACAGCCATGAATATGATTTTTCGCATAAAGTCTCATTTTTAGAATGATACCGCAAAAGTATAATTTTTCTGAAATGAATGTTGAAAACTACTTGGACAACGAAAAACGTTGATGTGTAAGCCCTAACATATTGCCTATTCCCTAAAAATTCGTACTTTTGCCGCCGTGATTAAACAGAAGTCCATAGACAGCGTGATGGCCGCCGTGCGCATTGAGGATGTGGTCGGCGACTTTGTCTCCTTGCGCAAGCAGGGCCAGGACTTTGTGGGCATCTGTCCCTTCCACGACGACAAGAATCCTTCGCTGCACGTCAGTCCACGTCTCGGCATCTACAAATGTTTCGTGTGCGACGCCGCTGGCAACCCTGTCAAGTTTCTTATGGAGCATGAGAAGATGTCCTACCCCGAGGCCATCGAGTATCTTGCTAAGAAATATGGTATTCCCCTCGAATATGAACGCACCGAGAGTGATGAGGAGCGACAGCAACGCAGTCTGCGCGAAAGTTTGCTGATTGTCAACGAGTTCGCCTTGAAATTCTTTATGGAGCAGCTTCGCAACACCGAGGAGGGCAAGCTGATGGGCATGACCTATCTCAAAGAACGCGGCTTCATGGATGCCACCATTGATAAGTTCCAGCTCGGCTACAGCCCTGACAACTGGGATAGTTTCACTAAGGCGGCTTTGGAGAAGGGCTACAAAGAGGAATACCTCATCGAGTTGGGTCTCACTGGCAAGGCGCAGAGCGGCAAGTTGTACGACATCTACCGCGGCCGCGTGATTTTCCCCATCCACAACGATGCCGGCAAGGTAATCGGTTTCGGCGGGCGTGTGCTCAAAAAAGACGGCAAAGATCCGCGAAAGTACGTCAACTCACGCGAGAACACCATCTATCACAAAAGTGACACGCTCTATGGTATCTATTTTGCCAAGAACGCCATCCATAAGCAGCAGAATGTCTATCTTGTAGAGGGCTATACCGATGTGATTTCCATGCATGAATCGGGCGTGGAGAACGTGGTGGCCTCCTCCGGAACCTCGCTCACGCAAGGCCAGATCCGCATGATTACCAAGCGCACCCAGAACATCACGGTGCTCTACGACGGCGACATGGCCGGTATCAAAGCCTCCATGCGCGGCATCGACATGCTGCTCGAACAGGGTCTCAAAATCCGTGTCTGCCTTCTCCCCGATGGTGAAGACCCTGATTCTTTTGCTAAAAAGCATCGGGACAGCGAGTTACAGGATTATTTAGCGAAAGAATCCAAGGATTTCTTGCTCTTCAAGGCCGACATTTTGTCAAAAGAGGCGGGCAACGACCCTATCAAGCGGGCCTCTATGGTGAATGAAATCCTGAAATCCATCAGCTGCGTAAAGGACAACATCGAGCGGGCGTTCTACATCAAGGAGTGTGCCAAACTCTTTGATTTGTCGGAGAACGACCTCAACCTCAACCTGCGACGTTTCGTGTGGGAGAAGACCAAGGAACAGAGCCGGACCGTGCAGCAGCAGACGCAGCAACAGGCACAGACGCAAATGGGTGTTCCGATGCCTGATGGTCCGCAACAACAGGGTGGTATTCCCGACCTTATCGAGACGCAGAAGCATCAGGACATCGCCCCGCAGACAGACTTGCTCTATGAAGCGGAGAAAGAGCTGGTACTGCTGGTGCTGAACTACGGCAACTACCTCGTGTATGAGGAAGACGGTGCGCAAAGGAACGGAATACGAGTTGATCAGTATGTCTGCAACGAGATGATGAAGGAAGATATTCGTTTCCACTATCCATTGTTGGAGAAAATCTTCAACATGTATGCTGGTTGGGCTTCCTACATCGGAAATCAGGACCAGATCATCCGCAATTTCACGCTTTCGGACGACCCGCAGGTCAGCGAGTTCGTCATCCGCCACATTCCGGTGGAGCCGCGTTTCAGCGAGCATTGGCAGAAAAAATACGACATTCACACGCACACCACGCGCAACAACCTGCGGATTCTTCAGAATCAGGTGCAGAATATCTTGCTCACCTTGAAACTCCGCATTTTGGAAAATGACGCGGCGTTGATTAATAAAGTATTGGAAAATAAAGAGTTGTCAGAAGAAGACTTGGGTCTCGCCTTGCAACAGCTCAATAAAGTCAACCAACTGAAAAAAGTGATTTCCCAACGCCTGAACCGCGTCGTCAGCCGCTAACCCTGAACCCTGAAACTTGGAACTTTGAACTTGGAACTTTGAACTTTGAACTTTGAACTTGAAACCTAACAATATGACTTTAACGAAAGAAAAAACAAAAGAACTTATTCGCACCTACGGCCTCATCATCCTGGGCACGTTCATCATGTCCATCGGATTCGTGGTGTTCATCTCGCCGCTGAAGCTTGCGCCGGGCGGCGTGTATGGTATCGCCATCATCCTGCACCACGTGTTCAACTTCCCCATCGGTTTGTCGGGCATCTGCCTCGACCTGCCGTTGCTGCTCATCGGTACGCTGTGGCTCGGACCCAAGTTCGGTGCGAAGACGCTGGTCGGGGTTATCTCGCTGCCGGCGTTCATCTCGTTGTGGGAGAGGGTTTACGGTTACGCGCCGTTGATTGGGCTTCCGAACGACCCAATGACCCCTGACCCGGCGGCGGCTTTCATCGTTGCGCTGTTCGGCGGTGTGATTATCGGTATCGGGTTGGGCCTGATTTTCAGAACTCGCGCCACGTCCGGCGGCACCGACATCATCGCCATGATTATCGGTAAGTACGTGAAACACATACCGTTAGGAACCATTCTCATTTTTGTGGATTCCACTATCGTGCTCCTCGCCTTGATCGCCTTCAAGGATTGGACCGTGCCGTTGTACTCTTGGTTAGTGATTTACGTCACAGGTGTCGTGATGGACAAGGTTATCGCGGGTTTCCACGGCAACAAGGCGGTGCTCATCATCTCCGACAAATACGAGGAAATCCGGCAGCGCATCTTTGACGAACTCGACCGCGGCGGTACCTACCTCAACGGCGAGGGCATGTACAACCACGATGAGAAAAAGGTCATCTTCACCTCCATCTCCCGCAAGCAGCTGCCCGTGCTCATCCACTTCGTCCACGAAATCGATGACAAGGCGTTCGTCACGATCTTGGATGCGTCCGAGACGTTGGGATACGGATTCAATTCATTGAGAGAGAAGGCGTTGAACTAACCGTAGAGACGCACGGCCGTGCGTCTCTACAAACAATGTATCCCCTCTTCCCGCAAATACTGGTAAATCTTCTGAAACTTCTCCGTTTCCGGCAGATCCGCATCGACCCAATGGATGCGGAACCCCATGCGTTCCATGCGGCGGAACCAGGTCATCTGCCGTTTTGAGAACTGATGGATGGCGGTGTTAAGCAACGTCACCATGTCGCCGTAGTGTAACTCGCCCGTAAGATATTGGGTCACAAATTTATACTCTAATCCGTAACGGAGCAATCGCTCGGGCGGGATGCCTTCGTCCAACAGTGCTTTCACCTCATCCACCATCCCCTCCTTCAACCGCGCTTGCAGGCGGCGCGTGATGCGTTCGCGAATGTGGTTCCGCTCGCCGCACATCCCGATGATGGCTGAATCCAACGGCCGTACCCGCTCGCTCAGTTCCGGATGCTTGGCGTAGTAGTCCTCGATTTCGATGGCACGAATCAGGCGCGGCCGCTCGGAGGTGTCGGTGTCGTTATGCAGCGATTTGTAGGCCGCCAACATCTCCGTAAGTTCTTCATCCGTATGGGTTTCCAGCTCTTTCCGTAACTCGGGATTTTCGGGCACGGGGAAGAGTCGGTAGCCGCGCAGCACGGCTTCCACATACATGCCGCTGCCGCCGCACAACACGATGCGATGGCCGCGAGAGCGGATGCCTTCCATCGCTTCGTAAGCCGCCTGCTGGTAACGGAACACGTTGTACTCTACTCCTGGCTCTTCAATGTCGATGAGGTGGTAAGGGATAGGGTTCCCATTATATTGATACTCTGACAAATCCTTGCCCGAACCGATGTCCATGCGACGGAACACCTGACGGGAGTCGGCGCTCACAATCTCGCCGCTCAACTCTGCTGCGATGCGCACCGCTACGCCGGTTTTGCCCGTGGCGGTCGGACCTAACACTGTGATTATCGGTTCGTTGTCTTTCATCGTACCGGCGTTTGTTTGGGAATGTCGTAAATATCCATGTTCTTGACCTCCTCGCCCTCGATCTCGAACCGAAGCATCGTCAGACGGGTGTGAATGCCGTACAAACCTGCCGCACCGGGATTGATAAACAGGAGGTTATGGTATTTGTCGTACATGATTTTCAGGATGTGGGAGTGCCCTGCCACGAAAATGGTCGGCTTCTCCTCGCGGATGATCTGTAATGCCTTAGGCTGGTATCGTCCTGGAGAACCCACAATGTGCATCAGCGCAACTTTGTGTTGCTCGCATGTAAAGACCTCATATTCCCCAACTTCACGCCGAATATCCCAGTCGTCGCAGTTGCCGTAAACTGCCCGCACAGTCGGGGCGATGATGCGTAGCTCGTCCAAAATGGAGTCGTTCATGATGTCGCCGGCGTGCCAAATCTCGTCGCAACCCTTGAAAAATTCGTATGCGTCGGGATGCAGAAAGCCGTGGGTGTCGGAAAGTACGCCTATTTTCATTCTTTGACAGGATTACGTTGTTTCACGACTTCGAACAGCGCGATGCCGGTAGCCACAGAGACGTTTAGCGAGCGGATGGTGCCCACCATCGGGATGGTTACCGTGTCGTTGCAGTGGCGCAGGTAGTCCCACGCGATGCCCTCGTATTCGTTGCCCATAATCAGACAGACAGGTCCAGTGAAATCTTTGTTGTAGTGCGCATGGTTCGCTTTCTCTGTCACGCCGATGACTTCGATGCCGCTATCTTTCAGGTACTGAATCACTTCCACGAGGTTGGAATGACGGCAGACGGGTACTTTGTGCAACGCTCCGGCGGAACTTTTCACCGCGTCTTCGTTGAGCTGAGCCCCGCCGTTGAGCGGCAGGATAATGGCATCCACGCCCGCACATTCAGCCGACCGGGCAATCGCGCCTACATTGCGCACATCTGTAACCTTATCGAGCAGCAGCAGGAACGGCACGCGGCCCTCCTCGAAAATCGACGGCACGATGTTGTAGATGTCGCAGTATTCGATGGCCGACAAGAAGGCAATCACGCCTTGGTGGTTCTGGCGCGTGAGCCGGTTGAGTTTCTCTTGCGGCACGTACTGAAACGGAATCTTCCGCTGCCGCACTTCGTAAAAGAGTTGCTTGAACAATTCGCCCTGCAACCCCTTCTGAAACAGCACTTTATCTATAGTCTTGCCGCTTTCGATGGCTTCCATTACGGGGCGCATGCCGTAGGTGATTTCGGTGTCGGTTTTCATTGTGAATGGTGAATGGTGATTTGTGAATGGTGACGTTGTAGAGACGCGCCGCGGCGCGTCTCTACGGTTTCGGTTGCCGGACATAATGCGGCATCTCCATCGGGATTTCCATCGATAGCTCGATGTAGCCCGCAAATTCGCCGTTTTCATCGAACCACGGGGACTGGTAAATCAGCTTTTTCACGCCATTTTTTTCGATGGTATAGGCGTTAAGATTGTGGTTCTTAAGCATTTCCATCAGTTTGGTGCGGGCCGGCTCAGGATGGCAGTCAAGCAGATTCTGCCCAATGATATGTTGGCCGTGGCTGAGCACGCGCTCGGCAGTCTCGTTCATTTCCAGGATTTTACCGTCTTTGTCACAGACCGTTACGGAAAAGGGTACGTTGTGAAAATATTCCAGCATAGTTATTAGTTTTAAATTCGGGGGCAAAAATAGCAAAAAAACGACTTTGCCGACTAATATCTCGGATGAAACAACGCAATGTTCGTCCGTAAATAATCTTGGTCCAAATGCGTGTAAATCTCCGTGGTGGTGATGCTTTCGTGGCCGAGCATCTCCTGCACGGCGCGGAGGTCGGCGCCGCCTTCGATGAGGTGCGTGGCGAAGGAGTGGCGGAAAGTGTGCGGACTTACCGTTTTCTCGATGCCCGCGTCCTTCACCCATTTCTTGACGAGCATGAAGACCATCTCGCGGGTGAGGTGCGCGCCTCTGCGGTTCAGGAAGACGTAATCTTCCTCGCCCTTCTTGATTTTCAGTTCTTTACGTTTTCCGTTCACGTAATGGTTCACCATTTTCATGGCCGTTCCCCCGATGGGAATCAGCCGCTCTTTGTTGCCTTTGCCCACCACTTTAATGAAGCCTTCGTCGAAAAAAAGGTTGGAGAGCCGCAAGGTGACGAGCTCGCTCACGCGCAGCCCGCAGCCGTACATCACCTCCGCCATGGCGCGGTTGCGGTGGCCTTCCGGTGTGCTGAGGTCAATCACTTCGAAAATGCTGTTAATCTCATCAACGGTCAGTACATCAGGGAGATGCATCCCGATTTTGGGTGCATCCAACAGTTCCGTGGGATCGTCTTCGCGCTGCCGGGCGTAGATGAGGTAGCGGTAGAAGGCCCGCATTCCGGATACAATTCGTGCCTGTGACCGGGCGTTGAAGTCCGACTCGTAAAGGTGTTTAAGAAACTTCTGCAAATCCTCGAAAGTGGCGCTTTCAATGTTGTCCTCGCCCAAAAAGTCCGCTAGGAGCAGTACATCATGCAAATAGGCTTCCACGCTTTTGGGCGAGAGGCCTTTTTCGTACATCAGATACTGTCTGAAGCGGGAGATTTGTGCATTCATCGACGGAGGTCCTTTTCAATTTCGAGACGCAGCATATTGAGGGCGGCGTTGGCAGCCCGCTCGATAATCTGCAGTCGTCCCGTGTGCTTTCCGAAATGGAACTCTTTAGTAGTCAGTCGAATAGGGGTGGCTACGGCAATCCATACGGTTCCGACGGGCTTCTCCGCTGTTCCGCCGTCGGGACCCGCGATGCCAGAAGTGGCCACGGCGTAATCCACATCGAGCAGATCCATGACGTTGAGGGCCATGTCGCTGACCACGGGTTCGCTTACTGCACCGCGCTTCTTAAGGTTGTCCTCGCGCACGTTGAGGATATCGCGCTTCACCTGGTTGCTATAGGAGACCACGCTCCCTTGGAAATATTCGGAACTTCCTGGTACAGAGGTGAGTAAGTGCGCGATATAGCCGCCCGTACAGCTTTCAGCCGTGGCGATGCGACGACCGCTGCCGTGCAACAACTTACCGATGACTGCTTGCATCGGGATGTCCTCGTCTGCGAAAGTCAATGTGCCCACTTCCGCTTTGAGCTTCTCAAACTGCTCATCCAGCGTAGTTTGCAAGCTCTCTTTGTTGTCGCCCGTGGCGGTCAGGCGCAGACGGATAATGCCGGGTTTCGGCAGGTAGGCCAACTTGAAATTCTCGGGCATTTGCGCCTCAAAATCGGTGAGTTGGTCGGAGAGGTTGCTCTCGCTGATCCCCGTGCATTGCAGCACTTTATAGAGCACCGCGTGATCGTGATGGAAGATCTCCTGCAATCTCGGCAGAACTTCTTCACAGATAAGCTTTTCCATTTCGAACGGCACACCCGGAAGGGCGACGAGGATTTTGCCGTCTTGCTCCAGCCAAAGTCCGGGGGCGGTACCCAATGTGTTCTTGAGGATGGTGCACCCTTCCGGCACATCGGCCTGGTGACGGTTGGTTTCCGTGAGTTCCATGCCGCGAGCCGCGAACATTTCGCGCACCCACTCCAAGGTAGGCTCGTCCATCACCAATTCGCGGTGGAAATACTCGCAGATCACCTTTTTGGAGATGTCGTCGCGGGTGGGTCCGAGTCCGCCCGTGACAATCAGCATGTTCGTTTTGGCAAAGCCCGCCTCGATGGCGTTGCGGATGGCTGTTTCGTCGTCACCGATGGTTACGCATTCGGTCATCTCGATGCCCGCCAGGGCCATCTGCTGTCCGATGAAGGCGGCGTTGGTGTTGATTACCTGTCCTAAGAGGAGTTCGTCTCCGATGTTGATGAGAATCATTTGATTTGTTATTAGTTAATATTGACAAGAAGAGACGTTGCGCGCAACGTCTCTATAGAGGATTATTCCCACTCAATCGTTGCAGGCGGTTTCGAGCTGATGTCATAAACCACGCGGTTGACGCCGCGGACCTTGTTGATGATGTCGTTGGAGACTTTGGCGAGGAACTCGTAGGGGAGGTGCGCCCAGTCGGCGGTCATGCCGTCGGTGGAAAGCACGGCACGCAATGCCACGGCATTTTCGTAGGTGCGCTCGTCACCCATCACGCCCACCGATTGAATGGGCAACAGGATGGTACCCGCCTGCCAGACTTTATCGTACAAGTCGTTGTCCCACAATCCGTTGATAAAGATGGCATCGGCCTCTTGCAGGATCCGGACCTTCTCAGGAGTAATATCGCCTAAGATGCGCACGCCCAGACCCGGACCCGGGAACGGATGACGTTTGATAAGCCGTTCGGGAATGCCCAAGGCCGTTCCGATGCGACGCACCTCATCTTTGAAGAGCAGCTTCAGCGGCTCGATGATCTTCATGTTCATCTTTTCCGGCAGACCGCCCACGTTGTGGTGCGATTTGATGACCATGCCGGTGATGGAGAGTGATTCGATGCGGTCAGGGTAAATGGTGCCTTGCGCCAACCACTTGATATTGTCCAACTTACGAGCTTCTTCCTCGAACACTTCGATGAAGCCCGCGCCGATGATCTTGCGTTTCTTTTCGGGATCGGTCACACCGCGGAGAGCGTTATAAAAACGCTCGGAAGCGTTTACTCCTTTGATGTTGAGTCCCAAGGTTTTATACTGTTCCAGCACGGAGGAAAACTCGTCTTTGCGCAACAGGCCGTTATCGACGAAGATGCAGTTCAGCTGCTTGCCAATGGCCTTGTTGAGCAGTACGGCCGCCACGGTAGAATCGACACCGCCGGAAAGACCCAGCACCACGTTGTCGTTGCCGACCTCCGCACGCAGTTCGCGCACGGTGCTTTCGATAAACGATTCGGGAGTCCAGTCCTGTTTGCAACCGCAGATGGTTTGCACGAAGTTGCGCAGGATGGTCGTGCCGTCGGTGGAGTGATAGACTTCGGGGTGGAACTGCACTGCCCAGGTGGGTTCTTCCAAAATGTGGTAAGCGGCCACTTTCACTTCCTTACTGCTGGCGATAATATGATAGTTGTCAGGAAGTTGCAGGATGGTATCGCCGTGCGACATCCACACCTGGCTCTCTTGCGGTACGCCCTTTAGCAGCACGTCATCCTCCTCCACAAAGGCGAGGTGGGCGCGACCGTACTCGCGGGTGGAACTGGCCCCCACGACACCGCCGCCAACCTGTGCCAGATACTGCGCCCCGTAGCAGATGCCGAGCAGGGGATAGTGGCCTCTGATTTCCGACAAGTCCGGTTTGAAGGCGTTGGCGTCGTTCACCGAGAACGGGCTTCCCGAAAGGATGACACCCTTGATGTCGGGCTCTCCGAACGGAAATTTGTTGTAAGGCAGGATTTCGCAATAGGTGTTCAGTTCACGGATGCGCCGCGCGATGAGCTGCGTGTATTGGGATCCAAAGTCTAAAATAATGATTTTCTCCATCGTTATATTTTTCCAAAAATGAGGTGCAAAGATACAATTATTTTGGCATGGATTGTTCATCGGATTGGCGTGATTCCACCATTTCCACGATGTGGTCCATCGTTAACACATAGTCGCTCCCAGGATAAACCTTGGACAAGTTGGCGTTGATTTTCTTCAAAATGTCCAAATCTTTGTAAATGTCGAAGAAATTCCGGCGGTTATAGCTCTGGAAGAAAGCGATATACGAGGCCATGTTTTGCGGGTGGCTGTCTATAAAATCTTCCAAGTATTGGCGATGATTTTGGAGCATGACCACATATTTCGCTTCAATTTCCGCTCTTGCGGAGTCGTTTTCCAAGGTTTTCTGATAGGTTTCGTACAGTTTTTCCGTTGGAACCACGAAGGCGGTCAGGGCGCTGTCTAACTGGTGCATCAGCACGGCCTCTTCGCCGCCGGAGATCTGGTAGGTCTTGGTCAAATCTTGTGCGTCGGCGGTGATTTCCAGATGTTCGCCCTTCTTGGCCATGGTGGCAAGGCTGTTGTCTTCCGTTAGGAACAGCTGGAACATCATCGGGGCGTTCTCGCGCTCTTTAACGAGCTCATTATCAGAGGAAACCTTAAACTCAAAGTGTCCGTTTTTCAGGTTCATGGAGTCCAACTCCTCCATCCCTTCCGACGTGATCAGCACCAGCCGGATCATCTGGTTGCCGCCGTCTTTAATATCACCGGAAATCCGCACCGATACATTGTGGTTGGAACAAGCTGCCAACAACACGACAGCGGCAATTAGAAATAACAGTTTCTTCATTTAGTTGTAGATTAATTATGCATTGTACATTGTGAATTATAAATTGTAAGGGAGGAGTCGCACGCCGGTCGTGTGGGGGAGAGGTTCTCGCAGCCGCAGTTGCGGTCGCGGCGGTGCGGCGTGGCACCGTTGACCTTTCTTGCGCAAGAAGTTGATATACAAATGATTGCGCAGAAGACAATTCCGATTGTGAGTTTCTTTTTCATACGGCAAAAGTACAAAAATTAGATTAAGGTTTAAGGGTTATGGTTTAAGGGTTAAGGGTTATGGTTTAAGGGTTAGTGGGTTAGTGGTCCATCGCCCTTGCCAAGCGGTTTACAAGGAGATGCCGTGCAGTTGCCATACTGTTGCCATACAGATGCCATAGTGTAGCCATACTTGAAAGTATGGCAAGAGTATGGCAAGAGTATGGCTACACTATGGGTACAGCTTGGAAACTGCTTGCGTTAGTAGAGACGTTGCGCGCAATGTCTCTACAATGTCGTGGCGGCAAGGGTGGCGACACTCACCCGCACCCCCGGTACCTCCAGCAGTTTGTGGATGGCGGCCTCGGTGGTGGCACCGGTGGTGAGCACGTCGTCACACACAAGCACGTGCGTATGTTCCACTTTATCAGGATGTTGCACTGCGAAGACCTCCTTCACATTCTGCCACCGTGCAAAGCGACTCTTCCGGGTCTGCGTCTCTGTAAATTGCGAACGAACCAGCACGTCCGTAAGGTAGGGGATACCCATACCCTTGGAGAGCCCCATCGCAATCCATTCGCTCTGGTTGTAGCCCCTCTTGCGCTGTTTCTTCGGGTGCAGCGGAATGGGGAGGATGTACTGTACCCCGCGCCAACGTTCTTCCGTAAGCAGCTGTCCACCAAGGTATTCACCCAATACTGCCCCGATTTCTTTCTGTCCATTGTACTTCAAGTTGTGGAGGATTTTTTGGGTATGGTTGGCTTTCTTGTAGCTCATCAGCGCAGTGACCTCCTCCACGGGCACGCGCCCGTCGAACACCTGCCGCATCGGGTTGAAATGCTTCTTATGGAACTGTGTCTCAGGAAGATGCAGCATACAATTCAAACAGATGCACTGCTCGTTCTGCTGTAGCGCGTCGCCGCAGGCCGCGCACAGCCGTGGATAAAACAGGGATACGATGTTGTTGATAATTTTCATAGGTTTATCTTTATTTTGTTAACGTTGTGCATAACGGGAAAGAAGCGGAAATATTGTGTTTCAGGTTTCAAGATTCAGGTTTCAAGATTCAGGTTTCAAGTAGTTTCTAACACCTGAAACTTGAAACTTGAAACCTGAAACCAAAAAAATTGTATCTTTGCCACCTGAATTTTTGAAATATGAGATACAGTCGCATATTGTTGAAACTGAGTGGTGAGTCGTTGACGGGTGATGACGGCTACGGCGTAAGTTACGATCACATAATGCATTACGCGAACGAGATTAAGACGGCGGTGGATGCCGGCGTGCAGGTGGCGGTGGTCATCGGCGGCGGCAACATCTTCCGGGGCGTGCAGGGCGCGTCCGCCGGCTTCGAACGTCGGCAGGGAGACCAGATGGGCATGCTCGCCACCGTCATCAACGCGCTTGCGGTGCAGGGTGTGCTTGAGGAAATGGGTGTAAAGGCCCGCGTGCTTTCCGCCGTCAACATCGAGGGCGTCTGTGCGAAGACCTCTTGGCGCAAGGCCATCGAGTCATTGGAAGAGGGCTATGTCACCTTCCTGGCTGGCGGCACGGGCAATCCGTTCTTCACCACTGATACGGGAGCCGCCCTCCGCGCACTTGAAATCAAGGCCGACCTGCTTATCAAGGGCACCCGCGTGGATGGTGTCTATACCGCCGACCCCGAAAAAGACCCCAACGCGGTGAAATTCACTGAGCTGACCCTCGCCGAGGCTTACCAGAAGAACCTCCGTATCATGGATATGACCGCTTTTGCGCTCTGCCAGGACAATAAGATGCCTATTTACGTGTATGACGCCAACACCAAAGGCAACCTGCTCAAGGTGCTAAACGGCGAACCCATAGGAACCCTGATATTTTAGTTTAGAGTTTAGAGTTAATAGTTTAGAGTTTAGAGAATTCCAAAAAGGGCTGAAAGCCCGACGTATGTTAACCCAGGGTGAACGCAGTGAGCCCTGGGGTTATAAAAAGGTCAAAGTCAAAGGTCAAAGTAATGGAAAACAATCCCAACATCCCCGAAATAACCCCCGAAGAGGAAGCCAAATTGGAGAAAATGGCCTCGCGCCGGACAGGCTTCAAAAAACACCTCGCCATCTTCATCCTGCTGAATGCCTTCCTTTGGGTGGTGTGGAGTTTCCTGTTCCGTGACAGTGAAGAGAAAACGTTTCTGATGGCCATCCTTTTCGTGTTGCTTGTCTGGCTGTTGGTTATCATTTTGCACTATCTGATGGTTTACAAGTGGACGAAATCTTACAAGGAGAAGGAATTAAACTCTTTGAAGAAAATGCGTCTAAAGCAGCTCCAGGAAATGGAGGAATTGAAGGCAGAAATGTCGCCCAAGACGGAGCCTGAACAGGAGATTCAATCCGAGGAGGAAGCGAATGTTGAGGAGGAGCCCGAACAAAGAAACTCGAATTATATTGATTAAAACATAAAGATTATGGATACGCAAACCTGCTTAAAACAAGCGAAAGAGAGCATGAGCGCCGCTGTGGCGCATTTTGACAAGGACTTGCAGAAGGTCCGTGCCGGCAAGGCTTCCCCGCAAATGCTGGATGGCATCAAGGTCGATTATTACGGAAACCCCACGCCCATCGAACAGGTGGCCAACGTGAACACCCCCGATGCGCACCAGATCGTGATTCAACCGTGGGAGCGCAACATGCTGCCCGTGATTGAGAAGTCGATTTTGGCCGCCAACATCGGCGTGACTCCGCAAAACAACGGCGAGTTCATCCGTCTGGTGATTCCCGCCCCGACTGAGGAACGTCGTAAAGAGCTGGTGAAGAAGGCCAAACAGGATGCCGAGCAGACCAAGGTGGCCATCCGCAACATTCGCCGCACCGCCAACGACGACGCCAAGAAGCTGAAAGACGACGGTGTGGAGGAAGATGCCGTCAAGAAGCTGGAGGCTGACATCCAAAAAGCCACCGACGAGGCTATCTCCAAAGTCGATAAGATTATGGAAGCTAAGGAAAAAGAAATTATGACCGTTTAATTTTTCATCATAAAATTTAGAAGTATGAATATTCCTGAAAATTTGAAGTATTCCCAAGACCACGAATGGTTGAAAGTGGATGGTGAATTTGCATTGGTGGGCATTACCGCTCACGCCGCTAACGAACTGGGCGACATCGTTTTCCTCGACATCCCCTCTGTGGGCGAGACCTTGGACAAAGACGAGGTTTTCGGTTCCATCGAGGCTGTGAAGACCGTTGCCGACCTGTTGCTGCCCGTCGCGGGCGAGGTGGT
>Ga0310696_10001104_pt1 | contig 39716 bp, 55 predicted proteins | sample AusTroGonzalo_MG_4_FD_203885 | JGI IMG/M metagenome (GOLD analysis project Ga0310696, IMG submission 203885) | Bovine rumen microbial communities from tropical cattle in Woodstock, Queensland, Australia - Gonzalo_02 (v2) (version 2) | ecosystem: Host-associated > Mammals > Digestive system >... | reverse complement strand
GTTCAAGACCGCCCCCGGTCGTCGTGAATTATTATTTGGCTGGGGGCGGAAGGTCGCCGGATGGCGGCATTTTTTTTGGTTCTCAAAATCCCGACCTCTCCGTTACTCTCTATATACTCCCCCTACGGGGGAGATATATAGAGAGTATACATCGGTTTGAGGTTTTGAATAAATCTTGCGTGTCTGTTCGCGCAGGTTGTAAGTAGTTATAATTCATAGTGTTAAATATTGCGCAATGTACTATTGCGCAATTGCGCAAACGCATTGCGCACGCATTGCGCACGCATTGCGCATTAGCGGCGTTTTCGCTTCGTTTTTGGATTCGTTCCAGACTGTTTTTCATTGAAATTTTTTCTGACGGTTTGAACGGTTCGCAGCTTGTAGCGGTCAGGGTTAGCGGCGACGATCTCTTTGTTATCCATTCCATTTTTAATCATTTCTCTGATTTCATCAGACGCCGTTGTTGGCTTTGTCGCTGCCGTCGGTTCGGTCGTCTGGATCAGCGGGATGTCGTCCGGTTCGACCGGTTCCGCGGCAGGGTCGCCGCGGAGAACGTGTCGGACTTTGCCATCACGAACAGACAGCAACATCGGCAATATTGCCGTACCATAGCAAGAGCGAGATTTCTGGAAATTGACCCAGAACCGCGCCCCTTCGCCGCCTGCTGCGGTTTCAGCGTCCAATTGAATACAGTGGTTGACAATGTTCTGTTTGGCGTACGAACCAGCTGCGCCGCTGTCGTTGTTTTTGCCGCAGTGGTCAATCAGGATAGTGGCGATCCCGTTGCGCCGACAGTCCAAAATAAACTTGTCATATTGTCGCCAGTTTTCGCTGTCGTTTGGCTTTGGGCAGTGGTAGAGCGTCGCGAGGTTGTCAACGACAATAACCTCTATTTTGTGTTTGATGGCATAGTCTAAAATTTTTGCCTGGTCAACGTCAGTGTACAGGTCAATTCCGCGTTCGAGGCCGGACAGTTCGGGGTTGAGAAAATGAAGGTGGGGGCGGTTGCTGCCGATTGTCGCCATACGTTCTGCGAGGTCAGGGGCTGACATTTCGCCGTCAATGTACAGGACTTCCCGCGGTCGCGGCGCGTACCAAATCGGCATACCAAACATCCATTCGCCTTCAGAAACTCCACTGGCCAGCGTTAGCGCAAACCACGTTTTCCCGACGCCGCGTTGGGCGTAAATCAGGACGCATTCCGCTTCGCGCAGAAAGGGGAAAATTAAATAATCCGGTCGGTTGATTTGAATTGTCGGCAGTTCCGGCGCGTCAATAACGCGGAACAGTTCCGCTTCGCTGCTGTCGGCTGCGGTTTGGGTTGCAGCTGCCGGAACTGGCGCGACGGTCGTCAGTGTGCGTTTGGGGGCTGGCGTTTCGTGTCGCAGTTCAGCGGGCGACTTTTGAGCCAACCATCCGAACGGTTTGCCAAACTTGTCGCCGCTTTTGGCGTCTTGTACTTTATGTTCGACGTCGCGGGGATTGAACGGCGGTTGACATCTGGCGTTGTAGCGGTTGAGTATTGCCCGTCCGGTTTGGTCGTCAAGTCCAAACCCCCAAAAGACGGCGCGAGCAGCCCAGAGGAATTGATTGTGTCCGCCTTGTCCGCTGACAGCAGGTTCCAGCGTGTCAACGTAGCGAGCGCAGCGTCCGACAACGTCTGAAGAGTCGTACAACGGAACCGGCGCAGGAAGGGGTGTTTTTGGGGCTTCTGCGGCGTCTTTTGGCAACAGGAATTTTTCAATCCACGCGGCGGGAATTTCCGGCAGGTCGCTGATCGGCGGCAGGTCGCCGTCGTAGAATTTACCTTTGCCGTTTCCGCTACCGGGGGCGACGACGTACTGATTGCCGATTCGGATGTCAATTCTTGTCGGTTTGCCATTATAACAGATGTTAGTACTTCCGGGAATACTTTGTTTTGGGCGTCGGAAGTAGTAATGGACGCCGCCGGACGGCGTTGTAACGGTCGCAGTTCGCGGAAGTTTGCCTAATTCCGCTTCCAGTTTTTTAATAGATTCTCTGCCGTCTATTCCGTCTTTCTTTCCGCAGTCGGCGTCAAGGACAAGCAGGTCGGCGCATTGGATTCCGAGGTTAGCGTCGGGAGAGATTTTGAACCATTGACGTATTACGTCCGCGTCTCTTGTCGCGTCAGAACAACCGTGCGGCGCGGTCTTGCCGTTCGGTCGTTTACCGTTAGGGGCGACCTGAAAAACCGGGTAGCCCATAGCTGCGAGTTCGAGAGCGTACTGTAACATCTATTAAATGTTGTCAAAGTGTTGTTGTTTGAGGCGTCGGCGTATTTCGTGTTGTTCGGGCGTCAGTTCGTAGCCTTCGTCAATTACAAGGCGATCCCACTCTATAACGTCGTTGTCTTTTTTGTACGGGATTTTATAATGTTTGCCGTCGTTGATGGCGATAGCGTCGCGATGGATTAAAAGGTTTTTTCGCGAACCGTCGCCGCGTTGTAACAGGTCGTCCGGGATATGCTTTCGCTCTATCCACTTATAAATTGTTTCGACGTTGACGCCAAACAGGGCGGCGAATTCGGACGACGTGAACCACAGCTGGCCAGCAGGGGCGGGTTGAACCAGGTTGATATATTCCCGCTGCGTGTCTTTAACCAGGTCAATGATGTCAGGACTATACATAATGCCGCCGTAAAATCGGCGGCGGTATTTTGGCAAGTCGTCTTTCGGGATTTGGTAGACGCGGTAGCGGAACTGATGGTCGTTGATTCCAGCGCGGCGAACGGCGGTTTTTTCGTCAATCCATCCGTAGGGGATGAGAAAATAATCGTCGAAAATCGGCAGCGCGTCGGGCGAAATATAAACGAAATAGCCGACCTTTTCAACGTACTGTTCAACTGCGAACGTATTGCGAATAAACCAGTAGATTGTATGAGTCGGCAATCCGTACCGCGCCGCAACCTCTTCGACCGTCAGAGTACATCGCGAGTTCATTTGTATTCTCTATGTGTTGTAAAATAGCAGTTATACATGAACACTTCTTTGTACGTCTCCCGCCGTCGTAAATCCGGCTTCTATAAGTTTGTCAAGCAATAATCTAATCGCGCCTTTAACCAGGTCAGTCTTAACGTCTTGTAGCGGTACATCTGGCGCATATTGTTCGCATAAAGCCATTACAGAATTGATTTCTGCGTTTGTGCATTGCGCTATTTGTACCCACTTGACGCGTCCTTTGTTTTTGCCGGTTTTAACTTTTTCAGCCCGCCAAAAACCGTTTTTCTTAGCTGCTTGGCGCATATAATCTTGCGTTTTACTCATTTCTTCGCGGGTTTATACAGTTCGTCGTAGCGGCTGTCCAGGTCTTTCAGATAGGCGATAGTTTCGCGCAGTTTGTCTTTTGTGTCGCAGAACGCAACGATCCGAGCAGCGAGTTCCAACGGCGTGAAATCGTCGTACGCTTCGCCGTTGTACTTGAACTTTCCGCGGATTCGTTTAACCTCTTTATTCGTTTCCCTAATCTCTTCGTTTGTCATTTTTGGGTCTCCTTTCCTGGTTAGATTCCTGATGTTGATTAATCTTTCCGCCGCGGGTCGAACGGGTCGTAGTCGTCGTATTCGTTTTCGCTGTCGTCTTCGTCGTCGTCCGTGTCCCAGCTTTCAAAACCAATAGAGCTGATTTTTCGGTTGAGTTGGTCGAGGTTGTCGTTGAGATCTTCAATTGCCTCTTTCGTTTCGTCGGCGACGTCTGCGAGCCTTTCCAGGGCTGACGCAATCCGGTCGAGTGCGTCATTGTTTGGGTGTTGTTGTTCGGTCATTGGTTTGGGTCTCCTTATTGGTTGTCAAAAAGTTTTTCGAGCCGTTCGACTAACTCCATTTGTTTTTGCAGTTGATTTTTAATGAATTCAGGGTGTTTTTCATCAATTGACTGTTCGTCTTTGATGTACTCAATAGAACTCAAAAACGCCTTCGTATTGATTCTGATACATTCGACCAGTCCGAGGGCTTCAGGATTGTCATAAAAACTAATTCGTCTGAGTTGGTTGTTCATCTGTTGGGTACTCCTGTTCTTCTTCTTGTTCTTCGTCTTCCCATCTCTTGTCATAAAGCGGCGGGAAATTGCGATATTTTGAAACGGGGACGTTTGGAACTTCTTTCAAATTGTCCAGGTTTGTAAGGTGTTCGACGATGTCAAACAACAGGTGTTCATCATGCGTCATTTTTAGCAAGGTCGCCAAATAACTAAGATTTATAAAATCTCTTTTTTTGATTGCGTCATCAAATTTGGTACAAATATCGTTTAGCAGTTCACGCAGCAGCAGCGCATATTTGAACATGTCGGGCGCGTTGAGCAGCAGCTGAGCGTTGGCTGTTCGCTCTGCGAGCAAGCCTGAACCATAGCCCAACGGTTTCAGTCCAGGTCGCAGCGTCTGATGGTGGATTCCAGCGACGGCGACGGTGCAGCCGTCGGGCGTGTCGCTGACGATTCTTTCAATGTTGCAGCGATCTGATTCCAGACGCCATTTTCCGCGGGTGTAACTAATCATTATTGGGGTCAACTCCATTTTGTCTTCTTCGTCCATTTTTCTTTCTCCTTCCGCGATTTCTTCGCGGAGTAATATCAAAATTAAATGCTGCGAGGTTTACGTTCGCTTCGTTGTTGCCATTCAGGCGTTTCCGTACGCGCATTTGCGCCAACTCTATTGCCTGTTCTGGCGTCAACCAGAACCCGACGTAGACGCCGAGCGGGTCAGCAACGTGAACGGCGTTGTCAGGCTGTTCCGGTTCCGGCGTGATGTTAGGGTTAATCGTCATTGGTTTCGTCGGCGGGTTCTTCGTCCGTCTTTTCCTGGTTGAGCGCTCTTGACGTGTATTCCGTTACATAGTCGTTCAGCGCGTCAACGAGTTTGTCGTATACCGTCTGACTGACGCCGGGGACTTTTTCGCGCCGGTCTTGACAGAGCCAGTCTTGCAGGTCGCCCAACGTTGGAAACGCAGCGTCAACCGCTGCCCATTGTTTTTCAGTCAGTTTAATCGGCAATTGACTTGACGGCGTCATTCGCCAACCCATTGTATCAACAGCTTTGGCGTTCGGGTCGTCGGCGGGTTCCTCCGCAGCTGCGGCAGGCTGGCCAGTCTTGCCGGCGTCTGGCGTTGGATCGCAGTCAGAGAACGTCAGCTGAATGCCGTTAGCGTTTTCAAGGATATACTCTTGTTGACGTTTAACGAGGGTGTCGTATTCTTTTTGCAGGCTTTTGAGGTATTCTTTTTCGCTTGAAATTTTTGACGAGAGGTCGCTAATTTCCATTGCGCGTTTAACAACTTCTTTCAAGCATTCGGCGGCTTTCCGTTCGTGTACGTCGTCAACCAGGGCAGGCTGTTCGTCAGTCGGTTCCGCTGCTGCGTCTGGTTCTGCTGTCGGTTCGTCGGTCATGATTGACTTGACGGCGTCGGCGACAGGGTCGGACGATTCGGCTGCGTCGTCATCAGGTTTTGCGTTTGGGTTCAGTCTGAAAGAGATGTTGAACGGGCTGCTGTCGTTGAGCCGGTCAATAAACATTTCGCCGTTGTCTTGACTGAATTCGCAGGCGCAGTCATAGCAGCAGAAGGCATATTTGTGGAATGCGCCATTATTGCCGACGGCTTTCGCGAGTATGCCTTCTTCGTTGGCGTCAAAGACTTCGTTGCAGTTGTCGCAGTGCGCTTCAGTCGGGTTTTCGTCGTTGCCGGGTACTTCGCAGGGAAATCCATCAGGCCATTTTTTCTTCTTCATTCGTCGTTCTCCTTGTCTTTGTCGTTGTCGTAATATTCAGCAATTAACTCTTTCAGCCTGTCCGTTTCCACTCTTAACCATCGCAGTTGCCAGGAAAGAGTGTCAAGGCGTTCAACGTTAAAACTCATTGACGCAGCGTTAGCGAAAACGAATATCGCATTGAACAGGTCGCGTTTCAACCGATCTCTACCGCGTTTGAGTTCCTCTGGTTCGTTCCAGAGTTTTTGCCATTCTTCTTCAGGCGTCATAGTATTACAATCCTTTCCGTTCCGCCCAGACGGTAAGCAATAACGCCTCCGCCCGGTCGGAATCCTTTTTACGTTTGAGTTGCCAGGCAGCGTCAGGAAACATCTCAATTGCCATCTGACGCGCCTTTTCCTTTTTGTCGTTATAGGTCAACGTGGAATCCGTTAGGTGCATAAACCGTTTCCAATCGCCAGGACGAGGCGTCGCTCTGAACGGTATCCCGTTGGCGTGAAAAATAGCGCGAATAACGCCGAAATTATAACCGGTCTTCCACGCTGATTTTGGGCTGTCATGATGGGCAGCTTCGAATCGGTTTGCCGTATACGCCATCCCGGCGGAATACTCGCAGACGGCAACGATTTTTGCAGCGCCGGCAATCTGACGTATTTGGCTGACAAGAGAGACAACGCCCATGATGTCAATGTCAGATGTCTCTTTGACGTTATTGCCGGAAATGGTTTTGCTTTTGACTGTCATAATGTCAAAGAGCGTAACCTCTTTTTCATAACGCAGCGCAACTGCGCCGTGCATACCCGGATCTATTCCGATGTAGACTGTTCGCATAATCTTCCAAACCGCGAAATAAAAAGTTGTTTCTTTTGAACGTTGAGCAGCAAGTGAACCAATATGTTTTCCATTTCGTCTGCTGCGTCTCTATAGCCCTCCTTGCGAGCCTCTGACCATTCAGGGTTGAACGGCAGATTATTGACGCAATCGTCAATCCCTTTGTTGTATTCGTCAAGCTGTTCGGGCGTCAGCTGCTTCAGCTGTTCGTTCGTGAGCGTCATTGATTCGCCTCCTTGCTTCCGTTAATGCAACCATCCGGGTCTTGATTCTGTTTCATACTTTTTACCGAGCCGGTCAATCGCCTGTTTCGTCAGATCGCCGTGTTCCCACGTGTCAAAAACCCATATACAGATTTTGTTCATGATTTCGTTATCAACGGGGATTTCGTCCGCAGCTTCAGGAACGGCTTTACAAAAATCCAGGAATAACATCAACTGGAAAATTTTGGTCTGCGTTTCAGTTTCGGGACAACGCTCTTTGACAATTTCGTAGAGCCGTTCAAAATTCGGTTCGTTGTACGAGAGTTCCAGGAAGTTCGGAAAAATCTCTTGTCCGTACACGTCAACCAACCACGCCGCGAATTCGTCGCAGACGCGCAGCAGGTCGCCCATCGTGAAGTAGTTAGTGTTAATCATTCGTGTTGGTCTCCTTTTGTGTTAAAAATTCTTACCTTGCCATTCAACGCCCAAAAATCCGTTTTTGTTCAGTCTGATATTTCGCAAACCTTTCCAAACTCCTCTAATTGCATAAAGCGTCGTTTGGAACATTTCCTCTTTTGTTCCAAGCGTTTTTCTTGTAACTCCCATCGCAGACGCCAATCTAATCTTTACAAGTGCCTGATCTGCGTCGTCGCTATAATAAAGTTCGTACGCTTTCTTTGTGATGTCATAACCCAAAGTGTTGTAGCAAACAATAAACGCAGCAACAACAGCGCTAGGGGTCTTTGCTGAACCTGAACCGTTCACAGAGTGAAAACCAGGGAAAGGAAAAAAACTAATGAAATCGTCAATGTATTTTTTGAAAAATTCATCACGTTGAAAAACATTAGGTTTCTTGATGTTTGTAATCTTACGATAAAGAAGAGCAAAGGCTCCACTAACAGCTTTTGACTCCTTTTCTCCATACATCAATTCTCTGTTTTGGCGTGAAGTTCGTGGTTCTGTCATGTCTGTAACGCCAAACTCTTCCATCGTTACGCCGAACGAAACCATTTGTATACACGGCGGAATGTCAAAACCTTCCTCATAAAGCTTTTCGAGCGCAATGAGGCGTTTCTGCCCATCGCTTAATGTTCCGTCTTCCTTGACCCCCATCATTCCAATCAACGTTGAAAATCCAACGCGCCGGATTGAATCCATAATTGCAGCAAGAGATTCCTTTGAAACGCGACGGTTTTTAATGTTAAGGTCTAACAATGCCTTAACCGTCAACCGATTGATTTCAATTGGAAACTGTCCGCGAATACGCTGCGTAACAACTTCCATTATCTCGCCTGGAGTTGATAGCTTGTGATATTCCATTTGTCAACCTCTATTTGTTAGTGTCAAAAATTTCTCTTTTTCTCCTTACCGTCCCGGGGGACGGACAAGCCGTCCCCCGTCGGCGCCAAATTTCCAGTTTACCGCGTCATTTCTGACGTGTCCAATACGTTCGTTTCTATCCACGTTCCCGCTGCGGGAACGACGCCGGGATATACCGCCCGGCGCGGTCATTATGAAAAGAACCTTCCGATTCAAATAAACCCGTTACCTCTTTCCGGCGTCCTTGTGGACGCCTTTTCGGCTACTGATTACGACAGGGTAACAGACGAACGGTTCGCCGTGGAATCGACAGGTTTATTGATGTTGGCGTCTGGAATAGTGTCCAACAAAGGAGGTTATTGACTCGTTAAAAGGGTATTTCGTCATCATAAGGGTTTGACATCTTAGCAGACGCCAATTCAAAATTAGCGCAGGCGTTGACGTCGTGGACGTTTCCCAGCCGGTATCCGTACCGGCAGACGCAGTCGTCGCTGGCCAGCGACTGGAATATCGCCTGGGCGCACTCGTCGCACTTGTAGCAGTGCAGCGTCTGTTCGCCGTATTCGTTTTCCGTCGTTTGCGTATAGACGACCGGTTCCGTCCGCGGCGACATGTCAATATAATCCACGATTCGCGGCCATTTTTCGCCCGCTTTCAATTCCACAACAATTTGTCTGGGGGTTGCTAACCCCATGTTTTGGGCGTAAAAAGCGGCTTTTTCGGCGACTTTATACGGCGGCGTTTCAGCGTCAGCTTTCGGCGGTTCTTCCGTCGTTCGCAGCTTCCACCAGGTTTCAAAGTTGTCGCGCAGCCATTTGACGTTATGTTCCGGACAGAGCCATTCACGAAAAATTTTCTCCTTTCCTGTAACGGTCGAACAGTGGTAGTTGACCTGTAACGTTTTCGGATCGCCCGGTTGAGCGTCGCGTTTTTCGTGGGCTTCGTAGTCCACGGAAACGACGTCGTACGTCGTCCGGACAACGTCGCCGGTTAATATCCCTGCTTCCGCTGCTTCGTCATCCAGTACCGGTTCGCCGCGTTCGTTGCGTTTGAATTCGTGTCCGCATTCCGGACAAACCGTATCGCGGGACGAAATAACAAACTCGCATTCCGGGCAAGTTCGGACGGCAGCCTTCGTCTTTCCGTTTACCCGCTGCGTCGGCTCTATGGCGTCAATCGGGCCGAACCGTTTGATGTTTCCGCCGTAGTCCAGGATAAGACAATTTTCTTTTCCAGGATAAAGACGGAACCCGCGGCCAACCATTTGAACATACAGAACCGGCGACGCAGTCGGACGCAGCAGGCAGACGCAGTCAATGTTTGGCGCATCAAACCCGGTTGTTAGGACGTTGACGTTGACCAACCAGCGCAGCGGTTGAACGTCGCCAAACAGGTCTTCCTTTTCGCCTTTGAATCGTGCAATCAGTTCTTCGCGTTCTGCTGCTGGCGTGTCGCCCGTAACCAGACCTGCTTCTTCGCCCGTCTGGTCTTTAATCATTCGGACGGTCTGTTTCGCCTGTTCGATGGAGGTGCAAAAAACCAAAATGGATTTTCGCCCTTCAGCTTTTCGGACGGCGTCCACGATAAACGACGCAACCGCGCCTTTTGTGTCGTAGAGTTCGGCAACCTGTTGAACGTCGAAGTCTCCGTGTTTAATCTTGACGGCTTCCATGTCAATTTCGTGCGTTGGGATTTTTGTAACGACGCGGGAAATATAACCACGGACAACCAGGTCTTTGACGAAGACTTCATAGCAGACGTCGTCGAACAGTTTGCCCTCGCCGAAGATCCAACCCGCGCCGCTGCGGAACGGCGTTGCAGTAAATCCGATAACCCGCAGCGCAGGATTGATTTCTTTCAATGCTGCCAGGAACGTTCTATAACGCCCTTCATCTTCCGTTTTAATCAAGTGGGCTTCATCGACCAGGACGATGTCAATTCTGCCGATTACGTCGGCGTGTTTTGCGACGCTCTGAATCCCGGCGACGATAACGCCGCCGTCTGTATCGCGTCGTTTCAACCCGGCGGAATAGACGCCAATCGGCAGATCCGGCGCAATGCTGGCCAGCTTGTCAAACGCCTGCTCTAACAACTCTTTAACGTGAGCGAGAATCAGGCAGCGACCGCCCCACTTTACGGCGACGTCGTGCGCGATAGTCGCTATAATTGGCGTCTTCCCGCCTGCGGTCGGAATAACCAGGCAAGGGTTTCCTTTCTCCTGGCGGAGATAGGAATAGACGTGTGAGACGGCAGCTGCTTGATAATCACGGAGTTTCATTGGTTGTTAGTATGGGCGTTCGGTCGGCGTCGGCGCAGCGTCGTATTCGTACCGGCGATAGTTCGTGATGTTGTTTTCCTTTCGCGGCGGCGTGAAGTAATTATTTACGGACGATGTAACAGTGATGTAAGTGCGGATGTTGCAAAAATCACTTTCGCTTTTCGGGTCTTTAACGCCGATAGCGTCCATGACGGCGCGGAGGCCTTCGCGTCCAATCTGCTGCGCGGTTTTGCTCTGGTTGTGGATGTTAAACGTTGCGCTGACTCCGTAGCCGGTGTATTGTCCGCTGTCAACGATGAACGTAAGAATCAGCATTTTGCCGTTGTTTTTGGTCGTTGCGAGCTTGCAATCTTTGACGGTTGCGACGTATTCGCCGTCCGGGATCAACCCGTCGTCGTCCAGGTCGTAACCTAAAAAATCATTGTGCGTCATTGATTTGTACTCCTCTGTTTAATAAGGTTTCAAAAAATAATTTGCCGTTGAGCGGCAGCCAGTCCGGAAGGTTGCGGTATCGGCATTTAGCGACAACCGCAGGCGTTCCCGTCAACCAGATACGGCGCAGCGCCGTTTTGTTGTTGTCCGTTCGCGCAACCGCTTTAACGGTTTTATGTAACCCGTCCGTCTCTTCTTCGACCCGAAAATCAAAGTTGCAGAATCCGATAATATCGACCCACTCTTTAAAAATCGGGTTGATGTTTTTGTTGAGGCGCGGCGAGTGCTGATCATAGTCCGTACCGTCAGGATTGACAACTTTTTCCGGTTTGGTATGAGCGATAAGCAGGATATTAAAACCGTCGTAGTACAGGACTTTCAGCGCGTTCAGAACGGCGACAGCGCGGGGTTTTAACTCCATCCCGCCTTTCCCGTACGGGAAGTCCGCCAGTTTGGTATAACCCTTTTGTTTGGCTTCCGGGCTGGTTTGTAACACGTCAACCGTCATGAGTTCTTCGAGCCAGTCGAGGCTGTCAATCACGATGGTTTTGTATTGGTCTTTAACTTCGCGCAGCGCGGTCAGGTACGCCATGAATTGAGCGAACGAACGGCAGAGCTTTGTTCGCGGAGCGTCAATATCAATGAGTCCGTCTTCCGTCTGAACGAAAATCGGCTGCGGAGCGTGAGCGGCGAACGTTGATTTTCCGATTCCAGCAACGCCGTATAAAAGCATTCGGAACGGTCGTTCGACGTCTTGTTGTTCGAGCATGTCTTGTAAGTTCATTCTTCGTCCTCTTCGTCTTCTTCAGGTTCTTCGTCGTCGTATTCTTCCGGGGCGTCCAGGTCTTCGTACCATTCGCCGGTTGCTTTCATTTCTTCAATAGCCTGCGGCGACCAACCGTAATGATGGAACGCCCAGGTCTTGGGGCCTTCTCCATAGATTTCTTCCGGCGACATGTCAAATTCAGGTTCGCGGCACATCGTCAATCCTCCTACATGTCAAAATAACGTGAGGGCTTCTTGATAGGCCATCCGACGTAGGCGATGTCGCGCATTTGTAAGAGTTTTTCCAACGCTTTGTATAAACACTCTTTCGAGTTGTCAGTGTCGTATTGAACTACGCTAGTGCAGCATTTGTAGAGCGTCAGACTGTAGCAGTCGATATACGTAACAGAGCCGTCTGGGTTCGTGTCGTATTTACGATTGATGTGAATTGAGACGTATTCAGAGCGTCCGAGGGCAGCGCAGTCGGTTGCTTCCAGGCGTTTGAATCCGCTGGCGTAGTAATAGTCGCCCATTTTTACAGGTTTCAATAAGATTCCGTAGGCGCGGATTTTTACAGAGTGCGGTTCGAGTGCGTCCTTGACGCTGGCCAGTTCCTCTGCGGGGGACGGAAGGTCGTCGTAAACTGCGTCGAGCATTTCTTCTGGTTCCGGGCCGGTTGGCGTCAGAGCGGCGTTTTCGGGGCTTTCTGACTGCGTACCGGTATTGTCCGCAGCAGAACCCGTTTTGAGTTCGTCGGTCATAGATGTACCTCTCTTTGTTAGTGTTGGTTTGGTTTGATGTTCAAGCGTTCGCGGAGCGTTGCGTTGAGCCGGTCGTTGTACGCCTTTTGCATGGGTGCGGACATACCGTTACACAGACGCCTGACGGCGCTTTCCGAAATACGGATGGCTTTCCCGCGTCCCTTACCCGACGGCCTGACAACTTCACCAGGTCGAACGATGCCTACGCCTATCCAGTTATGGACGCTTCGGACTGTTACGTGGAAAATATCCGCGAATTGTTTAACTGTTAGCATGATTTTTAACGCTTGACTGAGCCGTTGAGCCTTACCCTTCAGAGGGAGAAAACCTCAATCCCTCTTTTTTGCGAAGATGCCTACGCCTATCCTTTGAGCGGACGCTTCGGACTGGAACTGAAACAGTTTTGCGTTTCCTTTTGGCGGTTGGTATGCTGACTGTTAAAAAATAAAAAACCCGGCGCTGGGAAGTCTCAGAAAACCAACGCCGGGAAAAACTACCGTTTTTAGCTTTGTGTTTTGTCGTCTGAGATTTTCTGAGAGATACGGGAAATGCGGAAAAAAATTTTTTTCCGCAGCGTATTTTCAAGGCTAAAAAATTTTTTCGTGCGGAAAAAAGTGCGGAAAAACTAATTAGAAATCGTCATCAAAGAAAGAATCAGGGTCGTTATTAACAGAGGATGGGCGGACGTTGCTATTGTCCGCTTTGAATCGTTCGTAGATACCGTTCAACGTGTGATTCCTTCGAACGGTTGATTCGTCAAGTTTAAGACCGGCAGCAAATTCACGTTTTGACATAAGACGTCCGCCGTGGTCAACTTCGTCTTGATTTTGTTCAATCAGTCTTTTGGCTATAGATATATACCTATCAAGATTTTCGCCTTTGAGGCTTTTCTTTTCGCGTTTTTCGGCTTGCGCTTGTTCAATAATGGGCAGTGGCGTCAGCTGGCCAGTCGCTGGCGGTTCCGGTTCGTCGTCAGCTTCCAACGCCCTCTGGATGGCGTGAGCGATAATTTCAGCCGCTCTCTCTCCGTAGGCCATATTGCCGTTGGCGTCCTTTTTGCAATCGTCCAGGAAGTCAACCTGTTCGGCAGGTGTCAAGTAGAATCCGTTTGCCATGATGTCCTCTCTATGCTGTATAAAAACGTTTTTATTTCCAGCATAGACAGAATTTTAATTTAAGACTGTAACAATTTATAAAAGGACAAAAAATCAAAAAACGCGAGCCATCGACGACAAATCCGGCGCAAAAAGTACTATATACTCTTTCCTTTAAAGGAAAGAGATATATAGTAACTGTTTTTTTGCGTCGTTTTGTCGGTCTCGTTTTGGCTTTGCAAACATTGTTTTTAAGGGGTTTCCGGGACGTTGCGCAATGTTTTGCGCATTGCGCAACGCATTGCGCATTAATCCGCGTCGCCGACGTCTTCCATGCCGTCGTATTCGTGCGAGTGCAGGCGGATATAGGCGTAGATAATTCCAGCGGCGAACGCGGCCGGTATTACGTCGTTGAGGATTTCAACCTTCGTGGCTTTGTTCAGAGCCTTCTTGATTAGGTCTTCCTGTTCCAGGTCGATAATGCTGCGGTCGTCGTCCGCCATGAGGTGGAGCAGGTCAAGTTCCTTCATATAGCTGCGGTTCTGCGGTTGGATCAAAATCCCGTAAGCGGCGTCAAGGATAAATTGTGGTAGTTCGTCGTAGTGTTCGTCAACATAGGCGTGGAGGGTTTCGACCATCCAGTCTTTGGGCATTCGGCAGGTCGGGCTGACGTTGAGCCGCCAGTTCGGGGTTTCTTCGTCCGGGAACATCGGGCAGACTCGCCGGGACGTCATGTCGCCCAAACTGGCGCCGAACGTGTCGCTATTGTTGACGGTTGGCGTTATGAGGTAGCAGGGGCCGCTCTCGCAGCGCGAGCATTTGAAAGTTGTGTTAGTAGGCATAATTTATAAGGGTCTGAGAAAGTCGCCCAAATTGAGCCAATCTGGCCCGCTCTGAGCGACGTTTCGGGTTGAGGGTTAATCTTCCAGATGGATAGACGGAAAATAATAAACGGTGTGGTCAGCGGTTTTCGCCGGAAAGACGTGGTCAGGGTCAACGTCGGCGCGTTCGACGATTCGCAGCAGCATCGCAACATCGACCAGGATAATTTCGACGTGGAGGCCTTCCGCTTCTGCGTAGTCGATAGCGTCAACGGTCAGCAGCTTGACGATAGCAAAAAAGTTCAAGCGGGTGCAGATTGCCAAACAGGTATAGGATTCTTTCCGTCCCCATCTGGTGTAATTGTCAGCGTATTTGATTTTGTTCTTACCAAAAACGGCTTTGAGGGATTCGACTGTGTCAGGGTGCAGTATAAACATGGTTTTAGAGCGGGTTAGAGAGTTTCGGGAAAGTCCCGCCGCTGCGGTGCAGCAGCGGGACGGGGGAGGAATGAACGGGGCGCGTCAATCGTCTTCGCGCAGTCCACGGATGAACGAAATGTCAAGGTCTTCGACCATTGCGTCATAGACGGCTTGCAGGCGGTTGGCTTCGCGCTGGGCGTTCTGCGCGGCGTTGTAGGCGGCGGCGAACTGTTCGGCGATGGGCTTCAGCTGTTTGAAGATTGAAACGCCGTACATCTTGTAGAGCTTCGCCGCCTTGTCTTTGTCGTCAAACATGGGATGGTTGAGATAGACGTAGTCGATGATGTTCCACTGGTCGGTTGTCAGTTCTTCGGCGCGTTGTCCGAGGCGTTCTTCGAATTCGGTACGTAACATGATATTGTCTCCTTTTGTGTTTTTTAGTCAAGAGTTAGTCAAGATTTAGTCAAGGCTTTAGTCAAGGTTTCAGTTTTCGACGTTGTCGCCCAGGTCGTTTCCGTTGTCGTCAACGGTGTAGTCGCCTCGTTCAACGGCGACCATCGAAACGCCGGCCAGTTCCGCGGTCAGGCGGGTATAGTCGGGTTCATCGGTCAGGAGTTCGGCGAGGACGTCCGTCAGGTCATACGACGGGCGGAGGCGTGCGAAAAGGTACGTTGACTTCTTGTTTTTCTTTTTGGCGTCTTTCATGGGTTAGATTCTCCTTTTTTTGAGTTGGAGCAGGACGCCTTGACAATATCAAGATTTTTGGTATTATTAGAGGCGTTCTGCTGAATTGTGGAATATTGAGCGCGTCGAGATTTAGCGGTTTCTTTCGCGCTCTTTTTTATTTCTTGTCGCCGAAAACGGCGGTTTCTAATCGTTTAATCCTTTCTAAAATTCTTTCTTCTGTGTCTTCAGGGAGGGCATCGCCGAACTGTTCCAAAATATGAATGATGTACGTGTTGAGCGACATCCCTCTTTCATCCGCCAACGCCTGACAGCGTTTGTGCAGTTTTGGCGGAAGTCTCAAAACGAGCTTGACGGTTTCTTCTTTACTCATTTTTTACCTTTCGTTGTTAGTGGTTGATGTTGAATAGTATTAAATCTGATACTATGAATGATACTATAAAAATCGGATATTGTCAACGGGGGTATTGACGTTTTTTGAAAATTTTTTAAAATTTTTTTAGAAAATCTTTTGGAATCGTTAAAAAATCACTATTTAACCATCAAAGGAGGGGTTATTATGCAATCCAGGCGTACATCGCGAACGGTTCGCGGTAAGAAAAAACAGCAAAAACTTCCGCCGCCGTCGTACGATATTTTTTACATGCTGGCGTCGTTGTTGTGTCCTGGTCTAGGGCATTTATGCCAGGGCAAAGGCTTTAGCGGCGTTGTTTGGTTTGTCGGCTGCCTGATGTTTTATTATTTCATCTGGCAGATTGGCGCGGTATTCCACTTTCTTTGCGTGTTGACGTCGTCGCCTCGAATCAATAGAGCGTTGACGATTTTTTAATCAGCATCGATGCTGACATCGATGTCGAAAAACGCTCTCCTCGAGGAGGGCGTTATTTATCAATCCGGCGTTTTTGATTTATCATTGACGTTGTAAATATACCGTATTTTTAAGGCTCTGACGCGGTTTCTTGCCGGTCAAACATTTGCAGCAGCAGTGGTCAACATTTGCAAAAAAACGGAATCGATTCTGACATCGATGGCAAAAAAGAACCGCCCGGACGCTTGCAACATCCGGGCGGTAATTCAGGAATCGTTGACAGGAGAGAGATAAGATTCGCCTCTATTATCCCTCTTTTTGGTCTTTTGTCAAGTCAGAACCAAACAGTCCGCGTTCGCTGGCCAGTTTCTGCGCGGCGTAGCGGAGGGAGTGGTCGTAGACGTCAGCCATCCGCGGCGACGTGTGGCCTGCGTTTTTGCTTGCCAGTTCAACGCCGTACTTGTCGGAGTATTCCGTATAGGCGGCGTGTCTGATGGATTTGGGGTTGATGTCGGCGACGTCAACGCCTGCTTTGCGAGCGCGTCGGCAGGCGGTTCTAATGCTCTGAGCGTATGAGCGTTCGCTGAAAAAATCATGATAGCGTTGGAGGCGTTTATTTTGCCGTTCTTCGCCTCGTTGCTGTTGGACGGGTTGTACGTGGGTTTTTCGTTGAGCGCGTTGCTGCGCCCAAAATTCGGCGAAATTTTCGCGTTGGCTGAAGACGTGGTCAGTATCCTTCTTCCCGGCGCAGCGTTGGCGCAGCAGCGCGGTTTCTTCAGCCGAAAACGCGAAATAGCGATAGCGCAGGTGTGCGGCGGTTTTGTGTTTGTCGGTACGGACAAACCAACAGTCGCCGGTTTTGTCAATGTCGCCGACGAGTAGGTCGCAAACCTCCTTTGCCCTCATACCGGTTCCGCGTTGGATCTGAACCATCTCTCTAATCGTGGGCGTCATGTACGGCAGAACGGCCTTCAGCGCGTCGTCTGCGGCGGGTTGGACTTCGGGGGAACGTGGTAGACCGCTTCGGGCGTTGAGGGGCTTGAGCGCGTCCAGAACGCGAAATATGGCGAACGGCAGAATACCTTGACGGCAGCCCCAACGCAGGACGGAGATCCATTTTTTTACCATCCGATTAATGCCGGTGTACGTCCAGGGTTTTTTGGTTTTCCGGTATCGCGGCTGGCCAGCTTTTGGCGACTGGTCGCCGTAGACTTCGCCGGTCGGTTCGACCCGTTCGTCGTTGGCGATAGAAAGCAGGTACTGTTGGAATTCCGTCAAGATTCGGATTGTCCGGGTGTCGTCGGCAAAATCGTCCAGGATAAGACTGTCGCCGAAACATTCGACGGCGTACTTGATAGCCCGGCGCAGTCCGGTGGATTCGCTGTCGTTTTTGCCCTCTATCGTGTTCAAAAATTTGTGATAGAGGAAGGCAATTGACATAGCCGGTTCCGGCGTTGTCAACAGTTCGTCGGTCATGAGCGACGCGCAGAACTTTCGGTACTTGCGTTCGGCTTCAGGCGAGCCGTAGCGTCCGAGGTAAAAAGATTTTTGTTTTCCGGCTATTGTAGCGCGGACGGTGGCGTAAACGCCGTTTCCTCTTTTTTGCTTGAGGATTTTTGGTAATTTTTTCATGGTACGCGGTTTTTAGGCAGAATTCTGCCTAATTTGAGAGATTCGCGCATACCAACCGCCAAGAAGGTAAAAAGCGTAAGAGCCTTAAAAATAAGGCTCTTATAAAGAGGTTCCGAGCGGAGTCGAACCGCTAAATCACGGATTTGCAATTGCTAATTGTCGGTTGGTAAGCAGTAACACAAAACTAAAAACTAACCGTATTTTATAGGGATTTGAGCGTTTTGCAATAGGGGGCGCCGGAACCGGCGAGAAATGAAAAATAATGAAAAGAAATGAAGTTTGGAGGGCCTTTTAGGCAGAAACAGGCAGAAAGAAAAACGGACGCTGCGAGCGTCCGTTTTGAGTTGTCCAGGGAAACTATTTTGAGCGTTTGAGTTTTGCCAGAGCTTTGACGGTTGTCAGGTGCGCGGTCAAGGCGTCTTTGATAAAGTCTGACAGCGTTTGCCCGTTGGACTTCGCCATCTTGCTGGCCAGTTCGCAGAGTTCCGGCGGCAGCCAAACCGTCTTTTTGAGGTTGCCTTTTTTGTTCGTTATCATTCCACTTCCTCCCATTTTGCAATTCCGAGTTTTTCAGTCATGTACCGGGCGGCGTCAATCATTGACATTTCGGTTTTTGTACCATCTTCGCGCCAGACTTCAACCGGGAATCCGGGTTGAGCAATCAGTTCCCATTTTCCTTCAGTGGTTTTGATAACGTCGAACATAACGCCGCGATAACCCAGCCCAGTCGGTTCACGGTTCTGACGTTCGACTTCTGAATCAATATAGCGTCGGATCAGCGTCCGTGCGCCGGGAACGAAACGGTCGAAAAAAGCGTCAGAGTTCTTCCGTCTGATGTCGTCCGCCCGGTACTGTACGCCTCCGTCAGCGTATTGCAGGTAGACGCCAGCCTCCGCGCCGTTCGCTTCGCGGATGTCGCGGTCGTACTGATAGACGATGTCGTGGATGTAGCAGCGCATGGCGCAGGGGTCGTTTTCCGCCGCTTCCGGCGTTCCCCACTGGTTGTAATGTTCGCGGGCGTAGCGGCTGTCAATCAGTAATGTTGCTTTGTAATTGGTCATGTTGGTATCTCCTTTTAGTTCGAGGTTAAGCCCCGGCGAACGCCGGGGCGAGTGCTGTTGAAACTATTTCCAAAATCCAGGGAAAAAGAAAAGGTGCGTTTCGTACTTGACGCCGTCCGCGTCTGTCCACTTAATGCAGATTCTGTCGCAGGGGTTATCCTCAACCCGCTTCATTTCGTCGTAAGCTCTCAAAACCTTTTCCGGCGCTGTCGCAGCGTTTTTGATTTTCGGTTCTTGTCTGTAATGTTTCCGGTCATCATGGATTACCATCCATTTCATGACTGCCCAGGACGTTTGCCCAGCATAGTAAAACGTAACGGTTTTCATGTTTTCAAACAGGTCGTCATCCGGGTTGAGCGTAACAAAAGTGCATTCGTCCTTTTCGCCGGGACGCAAAACGCGGGAAATGCAAATTCCCCATGTTTTGAGGGTTGATTTTTTCAACGGCATGGGGGCGAGGATGTTTCCGTCCTTGTCAAGAATTCCACGGTTGACGAGTTCTTCGGTCGTTTTGATTGCTGTAGGTTCCATCGTAATTTCTCCTTTGTTAAATCCAGGTTAATCCAAATAAATGTATCCAGCTTGTGAAACTTTGGCGTAGTTGCCGTCCTTGCGACGCTGAGCGCCGTCAAGTTCCCAATTGTGCGGAATGGAATCGTATTCGTAGTTGTCGTCATTCCAGCTGCCGCGGGTCGTGAAGTATCCCCAATGGTCGCTGACGCGAACATACGCCGGGCGTCCGTTGATAATGGCGATATAGTAGCGGCTTGACATCTTTCTGAAGTGTCCGCGGGTAGACTTATGAATTTGGGTCTTGTCAAGAGTAGCGAGCTTCCAGACTTCAATTGCCGTGAACGTCAAGTCTTTCTGTTCGTGGAAGACGTCAATTCGTTCGGCGTTCGCTTTGTAGTATTTAAGGGCTTCACGTGTCATTTTAGCGGTTTTTGTTAGCGGTTTTTATTTTGTTGATTGATTTACCCTCATCAATCATTACGTCCTAAGTATAGCATTAATATCGGCTCTTGCAAGGGGGATTTCAAGAAAAAACGGCTAAAATTCAGAAAAAAAACGGCTAAAATGAGAAATAGCCCGTAAATTTAAGGCTAAAAATCTTTGAAAATTTTTTAAAATGTAACAAAAAACGCCCCGTTGGGGGCGTTTTCGGGCAGGGAAAGGGGTTAGACGATGGCGTTTGTTTTGATTTTTTCGACAAAACAGAGGCTGCCTTCTTGTACGGCTATTTTGTCATTGACGCCTGCCTCTACGTAAATACAGTCGCCCGCGGCGTTGTAATGAGCGTCGTTCTTGTCAATGTTGACGGCGGTTATAACTCCCTGACTGCCGGTCGGTACGTACGGTTGCCATCCGCGCCCTGGATAAACAGGATTCGTCCATCTTGACGCCCTATACCACGGCATAATAGTCCCCTCTGGATAATCCCGCGGATAGTCAAGTCCCTGCGCCGTGTATGATTCGCAGTCGAACGAAACGACCATATAATCATAGGGCCAGATGTCGGGATAGCTAGGCCCGCTATTATCCGCCTGCGTCGGGTTGTATTGCGGAACGTAACACTGATATTGATTATTGTTGATATCAATGTATAATGTCTGATTTCCGCCCGTCTGTCCCATAGCTTGAACAGTAGCAATAAAAGACGGTTCGTAAATGTACGACCCTTCTATTTTTCGATAATCGTAACACTTATCTGTAAATTCGTGTTCCCCCGGCATAACGCCGCAGCGGTCGCCCGCGTCTGTAACGGAAACGGACGTGCTATAATCAGGCGGGACGCCCATGTTGCTTTCCGGGGTGTAATACGGCATCCGATAATCTTTAGCGTCGGTCGGCGCGGTCTCTTGACATATAACGAGTTTCGCCCCGGTTGGTCTTTGTTGACTGGTTGAGCTGGTTGTTTCGTTCGAGCTATGGGGAACCCAGTCCGAACCGTCCCACGTTACGTAATGCAGGCTGCCCTTCGTAAAAATTGACGCCGTATTCGGCGCGGTTCCGCTGCCGTTCCAGTTCTTATTAATGACAAAATATTCCGGGTGCTTTCCGCTCTGATCCAAAACAACGTACGCCAATTTCTTCCCGGTTCCAGATTCTTTCCAGACGATTCGCGCCTGTCCGATGTCGTTTGTCGCTTTGAGCTTTTCGCAAGTGCTAAGGCTTTTCGCGAACTTATACGCCGTGTTGGCGTTGTCAACCTGTACATAGCATAGCGCAGCGCCGACGACGATTGCCCGCCCCAGTTGGCCAGCTTCGACGTCTTCTTGTAATATTCCGATGTTCTCATTCAGTTCGCCGGTTGGCGTGTCGCCGGAAATTTCCAATAGTTGGTTTAATGCCGCGTCTTTAGTGTCAGCCGCGGAACGTTGCGGGTAGATGGTTCCGTCCAATCGGACGACGCTAAAGGCGGGGAGGTCGTCCGACGTGTCGTTTTGGACGTAGACAAAAAACGGGTTGAGCGGGTTATTGACCATTCCGCCGTTTTGCGGTGTGTAACTGTTCATAAAGTCTCGCAATTCGTTCCAATCAGCTGCGGGAATATGTTTTTGACCTGGTACTGCTCTATTCATAATGTTACAATTTATGCTATTTGGATGAAGTTAAAACAGTCGAAAGAAACGCTGTCGTAAACACGTTCGACGTATAGTCCAATGGGAACTGCCTGCGTCTTTCCGGAAACGCTTCGTTGTTCGAAGTACGTCCAAATATAGTCCCATCCGTTTTTATTAATCGTTGAACCGTTGAACGGTTGAATTTCGCCGCTATACGGCGGCATGTAGTCAAATTCGAATGAAATAGCCGCCTGACCCTGCCCGTCCGTCGAACCGTCCACGCCGCAGAATAACAAGCATTTAGCCGGGAATCCCCATTTAGCGGCGCTATTAGTGCAGCCGGTAATAGTGTAAAACGTCGCGAGAAATTGTTGCGTTAAAAATGAGCTAGGAATCTTTGTTGCTAACGATAAATGCAGAACCGGCGACCTGACGTCAACGCCCTGAGCGATTCCGCCGTTGTAGTTTATCAAGCCCTTAAAATTCGGCGCAGCAACGCCCAGGTCAACGTTTCCGAGCCGTTGTAATGTCTCTTTGCTCTGCGTCATCCTGGTTGTTCCGCCCTTCGTTGAGAAGTTGAGAGTGCCTTTGATGTTTTCGAGCGTTGATATTGGTTGATTGCCAATAGTACCGTCTTTTTCGTACATTACATTGAAATCAAAGACGGTTCGTGCGCTGCCGCGCAGTTCGCGGAAGTTTATACTCTTTGCGTAGAGGGTTCCTATCTGGTTGTTCGTCTCTGCGTGCGCGTAGGCGAGCAACCACGCTTCCGGAAACGTTATTGCCGATTCCGTAACGAGCCGGTACGCAATCGTTCTCTTTTCGCCCGCCGTGTCGTCGTAGTTAATATTGGATTCGTCGGTTTCGGAAATGTAATAATTCGGCGTTGTCATGTTGTTACATTAAACAAAAACGGGGTTTCCCTGGTCAATTGACTGTTGAATCAAAGACGAAATATTTTTGAGTTCGTCGAGTTGTTCTTTTGCGAGGTTTTTTTGCAAAATTGACTGTATTCCAAAGGCGTTGAACGTTCCCGCTGCGCCGCCCTGGATTGCCGCCTCTTGCGGTGGTTTGTACGCTTGCAACGTTGTCTGTTCGTAGTGTTGACGCTTTGACATCAGGTCTTTTTCCGCTTCCTGTACGAGCTTCCAGAGGTCGGCGCGTCGTGCGTCTGACGCCCCTTCAGAGTTGTTATAATCCCGCAGTCTGGCGTCGTATGCTTCCTGCGCCTTTTGGACGTCCTGACCGGACGCCGCGGCGACAGTTCGCAACCGCGCCTGTTCTGCGTCTTCATATTCCTTTTTCGCGGTTTCAATCACGCTGCGGTCGCCGCTCTGAAGTGCGCGAATATAGGCGTCTTGCTTTCCAGCGACGGTAGCGTCATAGACGCCGCCTTCGCCGTGCATTTGTAGAGCGTCGCGCTGCGCTTTGTGTTGAGCTTTATAATCATTCATCTGCTGCCGCAGCTGATAAAACCGCTCTTCATCGCCCATTCTTCGCGCTTCCGTCATCTGATGGACGAATATTTCCATTGTTTTATTATACTGTTCGTGCAACACTTCCAGTTTCCCGGCGTTGGTGTTGGCTTGTAAACCGCGAAGATATTTCTGTTCTTCAGCATTTTGCCGCGCCTTTTCCATCTCTTTTGCAATCTGGTCGAGCGTGGCGTTGTCGTTGAGGCGGGCCAGTTCGTTTGTCAGGTCGGTTATTTCTTTTTGGATGGCGTCTCTCTCTTTGATAGCGACGCCTTGTTGTTCGGCGTTGTAACGGTCAAAATTGCCTGTTAGGACGTTTCCCATGTATCCGCCGAAGTCCTTAGACATCATGCGGAAGTCCTGAGCGAACTGACCGCCGAACGTGTCCTGGTCGTATTCGTCAACGGCTGCCTGAGCGTTAGAAAGCTGTCTGCGTAACGCTGACAACTGCTGCTCTATCGCCGACTTTCGACGTTCGGCATCCTGTCCCTGGATATTCTTCACTGCGTCGGTCATACCGGTTATCTTCCCGGTTGTTTGGTCAACCTGAATTCCAAGGTCGCCGTATGACTTCGTCAGTTCCTGGACAAGAGTGTTCGCGGTTCGGATTCCGTCGGCGTTCAAATAATTGTCTTGCGAGAGGTCAGAGAGTTGGTTCAGCTTTTCGACAAGAGAGTTGTTGTATTGTATCGTCTTTTCAACTTCCTGACGATGTTCCCGCGCTGCTTCAGCTGCGCGTTTCGCGCTTTGGTCAACGTGGTTCCAGGCTTCGACCATACCCTTCAGAATTGTCAAACACGTATGAGCCGAAATCCCGAACGCGCCGAGAGACGACGTTATACCCTTCATCGCCGACGACATTGCGCCGACGCTCTTTGTCATGGTACTAACGCTGCGTTCGACCTTCGCCGTATTAGCAGACGCCGACGCCGCGAACTTTGCGAGTTCTGCTTGCAAGTTCGCAATTTTGGTTTTCATCTCTTCCGTGTCCGCTTTGACCCGTACAATTAACGCAGCGTCGTCAGCCATTGTTCTTTTCCTCTTTCAGTTCCATTCCCCACGCGCTGGCCAGCTTTCGCAGCCATTCTTCGTTTTCCGCTTCCGTGGCGTCTCTGGTGGGTTTTAATTGGTTGTTACAATATGGATAGCCCAGCGTTTTTAATTGGTTCGACCGTGTCCGCTGCGAGTTGATAAGGTCAAGCGTCTGCCGGTGGACAATTTGCCAGGCAAATTCCCGCTTTGCCTCAACCATTTCAAACAACTGCGCGAGGGAATAATTATTTGGTTCTACTCCGATAATTCCGGCGTATCTGAGAGTTTCACGTTCGCCCCAAGGCTTAACGTGTCGATTATCATTTGTATTGTTGCCAACGCCTGAGCCTGCGTCATCTTTTGGAGTTGCAGCCTTGCCGCTTCGCGTACGGCAAGGCAGGGGATAAAATTTATCATTGCCTCTTGCCAGGCATTGACAACCTGTTCAAGCGTTTCTCCGTCAAGCGCGTTTTCAAATGCTTCTTTTGCGGTTTTCAGGTCGCCGTAGTTGTCTTTTAACTGCCGATGTAACAGACAGAAAACAACATTAACGACTTTTTCAATTGAGCTATTTATTACGCCAAAATCGCCGCGTTCGGCAATTGCAAACAGGTCAACGCCGACCTGTTCACGGACGCGCAGAACGTCCGCGTAGGTAACGCGGACGCCGTACGTCCTTCCGTCTAAATTAATAGTTGGTAAATCGTTCATTCAGTTTACGTTGGTGTAGAGTTGGTCGTTGCAGTCTGCGGTGCCGGCGAACACTCAATTGACAGTCCGACGGTGTCGTCAATTCCGCCCTCAACGCCCGTTACAAAAACGTGCATTAAGCCGCTGACGGAAATTCCGCCGACGGAGAGCGAACATTGGACGGCAGCGCGAGCTTCCGCAATCGCCAAGATAGACGCCGCGGCAGTGTCGTCTGACAGTTCCAGCGTGCCGGAAATGGACTTGTCGAGCAGTCCTTTCGTATAGACGCGGTTGCCGTTGTCTTTGGTGGTTGTACAGTCTACTTTGCTGTAGTTGGCCGGGTTTCCGGTGGCGGATTTAAACCGCCCTTCCACGCCTCCAATAGACAAAGTAACCTGATAGCCAAGTACAGGTGTAATTTGTGCCATAGTTACAATTCTCCTTTAAGTATAGGGCGAGCGGTTGATGGTTTGTTGAGCTTCTTTTGGACGGCGGCGACGGTCGGAACGACAAATGGGTGCGCCGCAATTTGCGACATTCCGCCGTACGTGAAAAGCGGTCTAATTGCAATTCGCCGATGGGAAAATTTCCGTCCTTTTGCGTCGTTATCGCGAAATTCTATCACGTAACCGACGATTAATTTACTGTTTTTTTCACTTCCGCCGTATTCTAAATGCTTCAGAAAATAGCGTGTGTCTGGCATATCCGGGCCGGGCGTCAACGCGATAATAATATCTTTACCGCGTTGCTCTGTTTTCCATTTTCGAGCAATGTATTTGTTATAAAATCCGGGTCTTTCGCGGGTATATGGCGGTTTCCCTGGTTTCGCGCCGGGTACGACAAGTGTCTGCGCCATCATTTCAGCGACGTAGCCGCCGCGAGCTGACGGGACGACGATTCTATAACGCCTGTTTTTCTCTTCAAACTTCCGCGCAGCCTCTTGATTCTTGACGCGCTGTCGTTCGCGTTTGCGTTGCAGGTCGTTTTTGAGCTTCGCGACGCGCTGAACGTACCGTTTACGATCTTCGCCGCGGACTTTCCGCGACAGTCGGAAATCGTGATTGATTTCAATCTCCTTTTTTCGCAGTTCAGCAGCGGATTTCAGGTTATATTCAAGAGCGCGGATTCCGGCGGTTGTTCGGTGCAAAATCTCGTCGCGTCTTTTTTGGATTTTTTCGAGTTTTTTATACTCCGCTTCGCTGACTTTTCCGGTTCCGCGCAGTTCCGTTTTTCGTTCCAAACTGCGGGCCAGTCTTTTTGCTGCGGTCGTACCGTGAAGGCTACCCCATCGGTGTACTTCCGCCCAGGGAAATTCACGGACGCCGACGCTTTGACGGTCAGGGCGTCCGTAATACCTTACTCGCCGGTATCCTGCGCCGGTTGCGCGATACGCGCCTTTAATGATTTTCAGGTATTCCGTAACGGTCATTCCGCTGTCTTTAATTCCGCCGTTTTGGTCAGGAAAATAGACTTTGTTTTGTGCGTCCATTTTCTTTTTTTTCTTTGGTGGCCGGTGGTTTGGAGCGTTATGGAGTGAGCGTTTCATGTACGCGGCGACGTTGCGGATTTGTTCCGGGTTCGCCGCCGTGTCGAGGGTGTTTTGTAACGCTTTTTGGATTCGCTCTACTCCGTGTACACTCATTTTTACATCGTGATATACGCTCTAACCGTTATACAGCTGACGTTGAGGAAAATTCGGTTTGTCATATACGCCCGTTCGTCGTATAGGGCGTCGTTGGAACATTCCACGTTCTTGACTTGTAACACTTCGCCGCTTTCCATTGTCAACGGACAGTACCAAAACGCCTTTTTTAACGTGTCAACTGCGGCAAGGTATTCGTCCATTTCTGCCGTTAAATCATCCGTTAAACTCCCTGCGAGTTGGACGTCAAATTGCATGTTGATTTCGACGTCTTTTCCTTTGGTTGACCGCGGCAGTTCCGCGTAGCTGGCCAGCTGGATCAGCGCAATCGGTTTCGACGCCTCTTTGATGTCTTCCAGCTTCAAATCGTCCAGGGAATAAACGCGGCGAACAGTCCAGCCGGTAAGCGTTTCGGCGACTTTGTCGGTTATGTACTTCCAACAGGCGACGGAGTGTGTATCTGACATTGTTATTTGATTCTCTTGCAGTGGACTCTAATCATTGCTTTGCCCATGGGGCGAAAACATTCCTGACCGTCAATTTTAAGGAGTTCCCAAACCCAACCAGACGGATAAATAATACGGTCGCCTGGTTGTGGTTCGTCGTATGGGTACGGGTTGACTGCGTGGTTGCGGGAGATTATAAAATCCTGCTGAGTCTGCGTAAAAGTCGCTTCGCCGAACGCGGTTATGTTCCGCCAGTTCAAGCCGCCGTTGCTGACCCATATCAGGGATTCTTCGCCGCCGCGAACGTACTTGACGCGCTTTGCCATTGTCATGTCAAGGATAATAGCCCCAGCGGCAACAGCCCGGTCGAAAATTGATACAGTTTCTTCCAGGACAATTCCAGAGGGCATGTAACGGCGCGGAACGTTGAAAAACGATTGCATTATTCTTCTGAATTGGTCGTCTGTTGTACGATAGGCGTAACGGCTGTAATATTGCCGTTTGAATCTTTTGTCAGGGTATACGCGCCAATGGCAACGTTGGAGGAGTTATAAATTGTCAGTATTGACCCTTCGACAGCCCAATGGAAAATGCCGGAAAGAACGCTATTGATTAACGCTGTCAGCGCGGTTTGAGCCGACGAAACGTCCGTTGCTTTGGCGTAGTCGGACGGCAAGGCGGCAACAATAGACTCTACGGCAGCCGCAACGTCGGACGGCGTTGCGAACCCGGCAGCTGTAGTCCAATGAGCGTCGCCATAGCTGGCGAGGTTGTCAAGTCCGCCGGCTAAAGCGTCCGTTGCCGAGATGGTTGCCAATCCATCTTTGACGCTTGCAATAGTCGAAGACGTCAGAGCCATTTCACTTCCAACGGCAGCTGGAGAGGCGGGAAGGTTGTCAGTTTTGGTTTTGATAGCATCGACGACGCCGTCAACGGTTGACAGTGCTTCTGACGTCGCCAATCCGCTTTGCGCTGCGGCGATAGCAGCAGACGTCAACGCCATCTCAGAGCCGACGGCTGCGGGATGTTCCGGGAGCGCGTCTGTTTTGGCTTTAATGTCCGTAACGTCAGACGCGACATCTGACAAGTCGGATGATGTTGCTAATGAAGAAACATCAGTAGGTTTTTCAATTGTCAACGTGTTTGTCTGTGCGCCAGTACATACCGGTTGATAGAGTAACACGTCGTTAAACGACGCCTCTGAGCTGGTTAGAGTAACCTTGTAAGAGCCTCGGCCAATCTCCGATACGCTGTTAGTCGTGGCTGCATACGAACCGCCATCTTTGCTGATATAGACCGTCGTTGCGGACGCCTGCCCTGTCATATAGCTACCGTCGATTTCCGATTGTAAAGTGAATTGAATATCCATAATAATTAGTTGGTATATAAATGTGTTGGAACAGGAAAAGTATAAACGCCGCCTGATTCGTTATGCAGTGCGACATTTGAAAGTCGCAAATTTGAAACGTGCATAATTCGTTCTTGTCCGCCTGAATACGTTACCGCAGACGAAGCTCTCAAATTTGTTCCAGCGTTATAGTTCGTTGTCAGCTGCCCGGATAGAACGCCATTTGTGAATATTCGCGTTACGCCATTCTGTCGCGTTAGCGCGACATGATACCATGTGTTATAATTGTAGGATATTTGTATCGTGGAAGACACTCCGTCCGCAGTCGCTGACGAACTGGGCAATATTCCCAAACCGCCGAAGTTCGCATTGCGCGACAAAACGACAGTATATCGACCTAACGAAACGTCTCTGGCTCCTTCGGGATAAACCAGGAAATCAAGCGTGAAATCGTTGTTGAAGTTTTCTTCCAAACCATAAAAACCGAAAACGTTATTGTTGCGAATCTGACAAGCCAGCGTTCCGGTAAAATAGCCGGTAACGAACGCGGGAGAGCCGGTAATTGTCGGCGTGTATTGGTTCTGCGATATGTCCGAAATGTCGCCGTTGAGTTGCGCTAACAGAACCGTATTGATATTATAATTATTAGCAGCGTGAGCCATTCGCTTGATCGTCTGACAATATTGTTCCGCTCGATTCATTTTATACCTCCGGACCAGCTATGAATGCGCCGGACCCAGCACGCGTAAAAAACGATTTGCTGACCTTATCATACATCCCGGCTTGATTGTCTTCTTTACGATAACAAGGAATGAAATCAAGAATTAGTTCACTGTTTGTCCAAAATCTTAAAGATTTCATTCGTCCAAGAATAAAACGATTCCGCGTTGTTCCGCCATTATTAGCACAAAAAATCGAAATTGGAATCGCAGGATTTTGATTTCCGTTAAAGCTTGTACTAATTAATAATATATCATCAATATATAGTTTCTGTTCTCCTTTAGTGATTATTCCGCTGAACTTATAAAACTGATTGAGCGATATATTGAGACCAACAGATTGATAATTACCACAATAACCAATTGATGTGTTACCATTGTTGGTTGGCAGAACAAACCATCGAGAAGCTTGCGCATACGTGCCAAACATAAATGCGTCACCCGCTTGCAACACTTGAAAATTGCATTCAAATTCAATCGGAATGTTGTTATATATTGTTGTATCTATATAAGCATTGTTAGACGATTGAATATACTCAACCTGTTGGTATTCTCGCGGTAGCATTTTACCCCCCCCCCCCCAGATTAACCATCCGCTTGATCGTCAGGTTGAAATGTTGACTGTGATTCATTGGCGTAATGCTTTGATTTTATCAGTAAGTGTTTTGATTTCCGAATTTTGGTTAGCGGTTGCACCCATAAACGTTTGAATCAGAAAAATATAAAACGTTAAAAACTGTTCATACGTCATGTCATCGCTTGTACCATCAACCGCTGTAACCGGCAATGTGCTTTCCGGAGAAGGAAAATAATCTTCAGGATGAATCAAGACGGCGTTATAATATTCATATACCCATCTGGGTATATATTCTTTTCCCGTCGCTTGATAAAGAATTTTGCCATTATTTTTGAATTCGTCGGCGGAATTGTAAATCGCGAAAATCTGATCCGTGTATAACGCGATCAATTCTTCTGCCGTCTTATCCAGAACCGTCCAGACGTCGGTTATTGAACCGTTGACAATCTCATAATTATGCGAGAGTTTTTTGGTTTCGTCTGTGATTTCGGGAGGGTTGACGACTGTTCGCGTATAACCGATTCCGTTTGCTTCCAATAATGCGTCAGACGGATTTGAATAGATCAGTCCGTTGATGGTTGCGCGAGTTATTAACGACGGCTGTCCGTTGTTCATTTCGTATCTACTCATTATAACGCCTCCATTACATAGACTGCGACACGGTCTGATTCTTGTTCGATGGCGAGATTGTAACGCATGTCAGTTTCTGGTGTAAATACCCCGTTACTGCATGGCGTCCCAACGCAGTACCAGCCGGACGCTGGCATGGCAAAAGTTGTCGCGGTTGACGGACTTGTAAACGTCAACGTTGCGCGGACGAAACCGGCTACGACGCCGGAAAGCGTCAGATCTGTTATCGCCGCGTTAGTGCATTGATATATCGTGTTGTCCGCCAGCGTCAGCGATATTGACGCGGTTGAGATGTTTTCAACGGTTGATTCGTCTGATTTGCCAGCCAGGGCAGTTGCCACGGCAGAGTTGGCAACCGCGTTTGACGACGATTGATTGATGGCGTTATCAATCGGTATGGCAGACGTATTAAGCAATCGTGGGGCTGTCATGATTATTTAACAACAAATAGTTTTCTATCTACAAATTCTTGTTTCTTGCCTTTATTCCAAGAAGAAACAGGTCTAAAATATCCACAAACGCGGCTCCAAACTTCACACTTTTCGCCGCAAGTATGCGAGGCTTTCGGTTTATTTTCATTGGATGTCATCGTGTTTATTCTCCTTTCCGGAATTCGCAATATGTTTTTCCAGCAAATCTAAAAGCCGTTTGTTGGTTTCCGTATTGTTTTCAAATGCAGCTTCGACGCTCTTTGCTAATGACGCCAGCGTCTGTTCGTTACTGTCGGCTGTCTCTTTAATGCTGTCAAGTTTTGGAGCTAAATATTTGATCATGAGATAGATTATCCCTACGCAAATTAAAATCGCCGCGCCGAACTGCGCCCACCATGGCGGTTGTTCGCCAATCATAACATCCGTGGATGTCTGCGCGACGCAGAACAGCCCTAATCCAGTTCCGAACCAATCCCAAAAACTATTCATTTGGACATACGCCTCCAACGTTCAAATCGTAATATTCGACCCGCGGACGTTCCTGGTAGGTCGCCAGCATAACGTCAGTAGACGAACCGGACAGGTAGCGAGCCAACGCCTCTTGCGTGATGTACGTGCCGCCATCAGGCGAACCATCCGGCGCCGGATAGAGCGAACCGTGAGAGTTATAAATCCACGGATAGTACCTATCGCCAACCTTCTTGATGTCAACGGCTGCGGTAGCATGTCCCCCGCCCCACGTTCCGCCAACATCAGAAACATAAACGCCGTCAGCGTTCTGGTGCGTTCCGTCGCGCAGAGCGACAATATTGCCGATAATAACTGGGCGACAGGCGCGAAGGCTGAGAATAATAATATCCGCCAGTTCCTGAGCTGATTTTTCGCCAATATAAACAAACCCAGTTTGATTCTCCGCGGCAACATCAACGCTCTTAATCATCAACGGCGTATACTGCGGATTTCCGTTATACTTCCCGATAGCGGATTCCGGGAAGTTTCCGATGTTGCAAGCAGTTTCGCAAATCTTGTAAATCGTTCGTCCGTTATTCGCAACGTAGGCGTATTCTCGCGGCGTTTCGCCGGAGGCGTAACAATACAAGCCCATCGGGTTGTATGCCTCAATGTCAATCTCATAGCCTTGCCATTTAAGGTACAACGCCAGGATAGTGGCGAGGCGACGCAGCGCCCACGCAGTACAGTCGTTGGTCATCTGAGTACTGCCGCATAACTCTGCCGGTTTATAGCCAAACTGAGCAGCAATTTCCCACCAGGGCGGGAGAGTTTTTGTATCGCGCAGCCTGTCGAATACAGCTGCGTCTTGTTCGAGTTTATGAATCCAAGCATCGTCCCATTTGATTATTGACGGCTTGTCAGAGGCATCCCACGGCGCAGCAAGTTCGGCAATTCGGTCAACGTCCGACTGTTCGCCGCGTTGCGCTGCGTATTCAGCCTGAACCTTCGACGGAATACAGCCTAACAGACGTTCCGGGTTGCGTCCTTCGCAGTATTCAATTCCGTGCTGATGGTCGTAGTATCTGTCAATTGTCATCTCAATACCCCCATCTATAACATTGTCCGTTCGAACAAGACGACGTCGTCGGCTTCGCCGTTTGTTCCGGCTGGCCAGTCTTCGCGTCTGTTTTCTTCGCCTTTTCCGACCGAACTTTCAGCGCGTCAATGATTGCCGTATAGTCCGCCTTGACGGTTGCGAGGCTGGTATTGTCAACCTTTTCGCCCAACGTCGTTAAAAGCGCGGAGAACGTTGCAATAGCGTCAGGGTTGACTGTTGCCGCTTGACGTATCCAGACGGCGCGAAACGTCTCTCTTGCGCCTGCTGGCGTCCGTATTGTGCCGCGGTCAATTCCACTAACAGCGGTTTCAAACGCTGCGGCGAGGGCGTCAAATTCTTCTGCCGTTGCGTCAACGTCAGCGTTTTTGACGATGGACGCAACTGTTTCCGGTTCTGGTTCCGGTGCGGGTTGCGGAGCTGGTTCCGGCGTTACGTCGTCGTCAACGTCCACGCCATTATAAAGGGTGTAGCGGTCAATCGTCGGCAGTCCGTCCGACGTTACCGACGCGGCGAAAAATGTAACCGCGCCCTTTTTCGGCGACGCAAAATAGACGGTTTTTCCGTCGTCGCTGACAGCGTAGGACGCCATATAGTCAGCCGGGTAAACCGACCAAACAGCGGAACTGTCGCAGTTAATTATTGCCAGTTCGCCAGCCGTACACGTAACCGCGCCGGTTATTGCAGCCGACGCAGCTGCGCAGAGAGCGAACGCCAGGACGATTGATGTAATGTAACGTTTCATTTTCCATTCAAGTACCAGTCAATAAGGAGAGGCATTAAAACTTCCAGGACTTTCAGCAGTCCGGACAGACAGAGAGCGCAGCAGTTCTCGCCGGTTTCTTCGTTGGCGATGGCTAACGCCAGCGGATTTAAGTCAATCGGTTCAGCAGCTTTGCAAAGTCCGGTTCCGTCAACGGCGATTCCGACGTTATCCAGAATAAACTGATAAATCTTGACGATGTTTTCATCGTTCAAAATTCGTTCAAGCAGGGCGACAGAGTAGTCGTCAATTTGCGTGTCGGTCTGTTTCGCCGCGTCGCGCAGCTTTTTGATAATCAGATCGCGGGCGATTTTCAAATTGTCAAGCGTGAACGCCTTTGTAACAAAATCAATCAGGACTTCACGGAATATTTTTTGTATGAGTTTCATTTCTTTTCCCCACCAGTGGGGGGGCGTGCGCCGCCCCACGATTCGCTAACAATTAGAGGTACAGTTAGAATTCCCAGAGCGCGAGGGCTTTGACGGACGAAGCGTCGCCGCAGCCTGCGCCGAGGCTGACTTTTACGCGCAGTTGCTGATACGGTTTCCGCGGAACGCGATAGCGCAGCAGTTGTTTCGCAACGCCAGACGAACCGGTCAGAGTTGCAAGCGTAACAGTTTCGGTATTGGTAAAATCGTCGTTGGACAGTTCGACCTGGACGGTAACGGTTTTCGTGTTCGGAACCATCGTAGCGGTCAACGCGGGAATGACGACAACGAGTTCGCCTGGATAGTCAATGACGCCGTCGTCGCCCAATTTCCCTTCAGTCAGTTTCAGTTTTGCCGACGTGGTCGAGGTCGATTCCGCAGCCGGAAGAGCGAACTCGTTCCAGAGGTTGGCGTCGCAAAGTGTTGCAGTAGGCATTATAAATTCTCCTTGTAGTTGTTATCAGGAAGCAACAGAAATAATTCCTGTGGTCGAGTCAACGGGTTCGGCGTTCTCCTTCAGAGATGACGTCCAGTAGATCGGAAGTCCGTTGGCAATCTCCGTCGGAATCGGCGCCGGCAAACCGGTCGGGTTGGTCGCGGTTCGGCTCTTGCGTAACAGTTCAATGACCTTCGGCGTAGTCATCGCGAAATCTGGCTCCATTCCCATAGAGCGCATTTGCGCGATAGCTGAGCCAATCATATCATCGTTGAACGAAGACTGGATGTTTTTGATAACCGCAATGGACTGCGGACGCTTGACGCGAACTGCGGGATACATCGTGAAATCACGTGCTTTAACAGTCCACTTCTTGTTACCTTCAACGCGAGTTTCTTCACGCCATTCGCCCCACTTGAACGGCTGACCTTTTCCGCCGCCGTAAACCATCGAGCAGTAGCGGTCGCCCGAACAGATAAACCAGAGGCTGTTCTGCTGGTTCGCCGTGGATCCGCCTGCGCTGAAACGCAGTCCAGGAATAACCATCTTGTCAATTCCCGGGAATCCCTTCTCAACAGTGGACGCAGAATTGTCGCGAACGTCGCCGTAATAAAACTGTTTACCCAGTTGTTTAATGACGCCTTCGAAATAATCCCTCATCATGTCTTCGATATTCTGACCGAGCGTTCCGTCCGCTTGCCAGCGTTCATACAACAGGATGTCAATGTCAAGTACCGGGTTCGCGTTAGCGCATTTACAGGTTCGAGTTTCGTACTGCGGGAGGGTAATTTCCGAGCCTTCGTTAAAATCGCGGAACTGGAACGTACCGTCGGCGGTCTTGACGAGCGTCTTTTCTTCGTACTCGTCCATCGAAACGGTGTTAATCAGTTCCAACTCGCGAGCGTTTGTAACAGTCATAGAGACGAAATCTTTGCAATCCCGGCTCTTGATCACGTCAAGGAAAGTAATCTTTCCGTTTTTTCCGTTTTCAAATCCCATTTTGTAACACTCCTTATTTCTTGCTAGAGGTCAAACCGTAAGAGCAGAAACGTCGGCTGCCGGCGCGTGGGTCGTGTTCGCCCTGTTCGTCTGCCGGGTAGCCAATAGGCGTGTTTTCAGCCCTTTCGGCGTTATAATTCTTAACAACCGTTTTCGTCAGATTCTTGATAGACGCTTCGAGTGTTTCAATCTTTTTCGAGAGTTCTTTTTTCTCTTCGTCTTCCGGTTTCTCTTCGTCGTCCGATTCTTCAATTTTGACGGGTTCGGTTTCCGTTTCGCTTGTCGCCTGTAACGCAGCGACGGCGTTTTCGAGGTCGTTCAGTTTCGATTCAATCGCAGTCAAACGAGCCTCAACGTCAGACGTTTCGGTCGGCGTTTCCGCTGGCGCGTCAGTCTGTTCGTCGGCGTTTTCGACTTTCTTCTCTTCGTCGTCAACGACCGGCTTGTCATCTTCGCTTCGTTGCTTTTTCATGTTCAAAAGCTCCTTAAATTTTTCCATTGATAAACTAACAGCTTCAACAGTCGTTGAATTATCTGCTCCATGTATACAAAGAGCGAGTGAGCGTAAATCCCAACGTCTGAAAATAAACGCTGGCCCATCAACCATATAACCGTTCACTTCCGCTTTTTGTCCTTCTTCGACGAGGTCTAAATCGTCGCTAGTATTCCAGGTAAACGTGATTGACGCTTGCAGCGGCAACCCGTGTTTTAACATCTCAATAACCCGCGGGGCTTCCGGATGTAACGTCGGGTAAATTTCCGCGTCGCATTCCAGCCCGTATTCCGTCAGCGCGAAATTATACGCTTTCCCGATGGTCTTGTCGGTGTCGTGGTCGATATTCAGCGTAATGACTTCCGGGGCGTTCATCCCTTCAAAGTCTTCATATTCGCGCAGAGGGCAAGCGTAAACGCAGTCCTTTCCGCGGGCTTTGATATGGACGACGGCAGGCTTGTCGCCTTCGGCGTCGCTGGCCAGCGTTACGCTATAGTTCGTCAGGGTTCGTTGTTTCAGTTCCATTTTCGTTTATTCCGTTTATGCAGGGCAGGTCAACGCCTTTCTGACGTGCGTATTCCATAATCCGGGCGTTGCTGTCAATGACTTCGTAAGCGTCTTTTCCGAGCATATTACAGGTATCCTCAAAACTCCAAAAACCGCTTGTAATACCTTCGCCGTAGCTTTTAAATTCGCGGTCAACGTCAATGATTCGGCGGCGTTTGTGTATGAGTTTAAACAGCTTTTCGGACGGTTCGACGCCGTCGGGCAATACGAGGTTTCCGTTCGCAACCGCGAGGCGCATTGCCCAAACAATATCGGCTGTCATTTCCCTGGCATTCTTTTCGACTTCGAATTCCGTACTGTCTTCAAATTGCATCGCAGCGCAGCGCATACTACTGTAATTGCTGATGGATTCGTCCGCGAACGAACCGGGAATGTCTAACGCCTTGTAGGCGGTTTTAACCGACATGTCATAAAAATCTTTAAATGACGCTGACGGCGTTTGATTCGTGATTGGGCTGACGGATTCGTCGCCGACGATGTCAACGACTGCTGCGCCCTGGTCTGCGTCCGGCAGTTCAAAGTTTCTGTTGAGTTCGTCGTTCTGTAACGTCGGGTCGCTGATCACGGACGACGACGTCGTTGTATAACTGCCGCTGCCGGGTTCGCCAGCGACTTCGTCGGTAATGGGGACGCCAGCGGAACCGAGGGCGTAGTCGCCGACCTGGAACCCGTAGTCATATTTGCTGGTGCTGCGTTTTATCGCCAACGCCAAAATGGATTCCAGTTTAACCTTCGTGTTCGTGTATGTCTTAATCTCCTTCACGTCCTGGAATTCAGAGAGCGCAGAGACAAGCGGCGATATTCCGCGGTAACTGTCAATTCTGCCGTCGGAGTGGAATTTCAGGTAAGCGTGGCGAGCGTCAATAATTCGTTCGACCTGTTTGCCGCTTGACGTCGTCCGGCAGATAGAGTAGGCGACAGGTCGTCCATAATCGTCCACGCAGACGCCGTCAACCCACGTTCGCCCGTCGTCGGTTTTCGTGTTGACAATCCAGTCGGCGTGGATGGTTTCCAGCTGGCCAGTCATGAGGCGGACTTTCAACACGTCGCCGTCAATGACTTTCCGCAGTTCCCAGAGGCGTAATAATTCGGTGTACGTGTATCGACCTGTAACGTCCGCGGTTTCGTTGAACCGGTTGAAAAAATCGTTTAACCGCTGCGCGAGTACGCGGTCTTTGGTCGTTGGTTGGAAGACGAACCCTGTAACGGCAGCAACATAACGATTAACCGCCCAGGTCGCTTCAATTACGTTGTTGTAAATATCGCGAGCGGTGTTAATCGCTTTGTTGCGGTCGTTGGTGTTGAGTTCTTCGTGTTGCGACTTTATCGTTGACCCACGGTCTTTTCGGCGTCCTTTGGTGTTCAAGAAGTCGTAGCCGCGGTTGACAAGCTGTTCAATCTGTTGACGCTGCGCTCTGACGATAGCTTCGAGTTTTTTCTTCTTCATTCTCTCCGCCTCCTCAATAGTACGTTCCCAGATTGACAGCGCGGAAACGCTGTCTCGAGTTCAAAATAGACTTGATGTCGGCAATGTCGGTTTCAACCTGTTGCATTTCTTTCAGCAACAGGTCGCGGTCGATAGCCGTGCTGAATCCGTCGAGCGTAATGCTAGAGACGCCCGCGGGAATTTGCCGCTCTAACTCTTTCAGTTCGCTGAGCCGCGTTGTTTTTTCCGTCAGTAGAGTTTCAAGTTCTTGCCGGTACGTTGTCATACTGCCTGTTATACGCAGCATGACAATTTTTCGCAATGTTTTTTTCTACGAAATGTTCGCCTGGCGAACATTTGACCGATTATTTTTCACTTTTTGCAATCGGTTCGCGAATGATGTAATGTTGGCGGCAATCCAAACACGTTACATAAGAGTAGCGGATCGCCGTACATTCGACGCCAGCTATTTTCTGGACGCTGCCGAAATGCGAGACGCGGGAACCGCGTTTTTTCGATCGACGAATACTGCCGCATTTCGGGCAGGTTGCGGGAATCACTGTTGATTTTTCCATGTTCTCTTTTCTCCTTCGAAAGTTAATGGTTTAATGTTTGAAACGTGTTGCGTTACGTACTGTTCGACGAAATGACAACCGGCAATTGACGCGGCAACATAGGCGTAGAGTAGAGCGTCAAGAAGGTGGTTATCTTCGTCCTGGCGAACTGGTCGCCACTCGTTAATTGTCAATCCACGCGCCGTTACCTCTATCGGGTATTCCGACTGTAAGTGCCGGTAGAACATCGCGTGTCTGCCGGGTTCATCGCCAAACAGACGCAGGCTTCCAGCCGCGATTCCGTCAAGTTTGACAATTTGAGACAGTACGGTTTTCCAGTGGTTTGTGTCAACGTGTACGTAAGTTCCATATTGTTTGTCGTTGCTGTCGATTATAAAGTTGTCGCCCTTTTCTATCCCGGCTTTTGGCTTCCACTCTGACAATTGCATCCGCGTCGGGCTGCTGCCATAGCCCTTCACGGGGAGGATGTACGGGACGTGTTGTTCAGCGCAGACGTCCTTTATCACAAACGGTTGATAGCCACGGTCAATCAACATCTGATTAACCAACATCGTGTTTCCGTCTTCCCTTCGCCAGCGTTTTCTGAGTGTGTAAACCAGAGCAAGCAACCCGTTTTTAATGAGTTGCGGTTCTGTTTTTTCCGTCGTTCCGCCCCATCTGTTTTGCGCGAGTTTGTATTTAAAGTCAATGGTGGACTGTTCGGGAAAGGTTCCGTAGTCAACGACGGCGGCAGTAAAGTCGGACTTCTTGACGGCGAGAACGACGTATGACGCCATGTACTTTCCGACGTCCACGCCAGCGACAAGTTGAGTAGCCCAACCCGGAACGACGTAACGCGGCAAGTGCGTCAAGTTCGCCGGATGCAAAATGATCTGGTCGCTGTCGTTCACTTCGACCTGTGGTTCTAATTGGTACTCTGAAAAAAACGTTTTGGGCTTTTCCAGGTAAATTCTCATTAAGCATTCCAGGTTGCTGACGCAGTCGTCCGGGACGTTCGCAGGCCATAACGCCTTCGCGCCTTCCTCTAACGCCTGACGGTTGGCGCGATAATACCGCTTCGCGGTTTCGTAATTGTCATCCAGTTCTATTGACTGTAACCACGCCTGCCTGTAGCCGGTTTCCCAGAGTTGCAAATTCTTCGGCATGGATTCTATTGCCGGACGGCGAACGCCGCGCCATGTCGGGTTGAGTTCGTGATCCAAGAACGTCTCGCAGAGGTCGCCCTTCGCAATCACGGTTCCGATAAAAAACATCGCCATCTTGCCCCCAAACTCTCGCAAACCATAAACGCCCTGGTCAATCGTGTTCATGATTTTGGCAATCTGGTTCGGACTTCGCGCAGCTTCGTCGGTTTGGAGATCGTCAAGGACAACCAGGTCAGGACGTATCAGGTCGCCGCCGGCATCGTCCAGGATTCCGCGGAACTTACTCTCAATTGACGTTGCGAGTATCTTCGCGCCGGACGATTCGACGCCGGCCAGTTGGGGCATTTCGAGCGTTTCGCCGGGTACGTAGCGGACTTCCGTCTTGACGCCTTCGACCGTCTGACCGTTCTGCCGCTTTGTCTCTCCGTCCAATTTCCAGAGGCAAACCAACTCAGGGTAATAGTTCCGCAGCAGTTCCGATTTTCTGAGTTTGTTATAGATAATCTTGATAGCCTTCGCCGCTGCGCTGTCGGACGACGCAATATAAACGCAGCAGCGGGAATGTCCGTTGAGTACAGCCCAAATCATTGACGCCAACATCACAGACGTTTTGCCAAAACCGCGAGGAAACGCATACGCAAATTTTGTTCCGGTCAGTATTGACCGTTCAATTCTGGCAATCATGTCTTTATGGGCGGCGGAAAATTCCTTCTTGAACCATTCCGGCAAAAACTGCCGAAGGAAGTACAGCAGAGATTTTTTCGCTTCGCGTCGTCTGCGTGCGTCCTTGACTGGCGGCAACGGTCCGATGTCGCGTTCAGCGCGGAAACGAGCTGTCCGATTAGCGTTGTGTTCGTCAAGTCTCTCTCTGTAGCTTTTCGCCATACTCTGTTATGGTTTATTAATAGTTTTAAGGCAGTAAATAATGAAATTTTGCAC
>Ga0310696_10001103_pt1 | contig 39750 bp, 31 predicted proteins | sample AusTroGonzalo_MG_4_FD_203885 | JGI IMG/M metagenome (GOLD analysis project Ga0310696, IMG submission 203885) | Bovine rumen microbial communities from tropical cattle in Woodstock, Queensland, Australia - Gonzalo_02 (v2) (version 2) | ecosystem: Host-associated > Mammals > Digestive system >... | reverse complement strand
AAATTCTTGCGTATTCTTGCGCATTCTTTTCTTTCCTCACCCATTCCATATCATTCCTTTCCATTCCTGCAAGCCTTTTCCCCTTCATACCGAAAAGGTGACGGTAAATAAAATCTTTCGTCCTCATTATCAGCCACATCGGGTTTCCTTTTCCCTAAATACAGCTTTACTGTCACCTTACCGTCACCCGTAACCGACTGACTATCGGACGAGTAGAAGGAAAGGTGACGGTAAACGCCCTTTTTCGACTAAAACTTTTTTTTGTCAAATTAAATGGTTGCTTTCCATCTAAAGGTATATAAAAAACAGATTATTTACGTCTGGTGAATATAAAATCGCTTTTTTATAGAGGAAACTTCAGCGAAGCGGACAAAAATCGGGGGAAAACGGAGAATAATCCAAAGAAAGAGGGAGAAGTCGAAAAAGAATGGCGAAAGGTTTCACGAGTTTGAAACATATTGTTTATATTTGCGGCCAAAAAGCATTAAATGTATTCTTTCTCACTTATTATTTAATAATAATTATGCAAAACATTCCAGTAATTAAGATTGGTATCGTGGCCGTGAGCCGCGACTGTTTCCCCGAGTCATTGGCCACCAACCGCCGCAAGGCCGTCGTTGCCGAGTATGAAAAGAAGTTTGGCAAGGAAGGCATCTACGAGTGCCCCATCTGTATCGTTGAGAGCGAAATCCACGCCCAGCAGGCACTGGAGGACGTAAAGGCTGCCGGTTGCAACGCCCTGTGCGTCTATCTTGGCAACTTCGGTCCCGAAATCTCCGAGACCATGATTGCAGATTGGTTCCAGGGCCCGACCATGTTCTGCGCTGCTGCCGAGGAAACTCAGGAAGACCTCATCGACGGCCGTGGCGACGCCTACTGCGGTATGCTGAATGCCAGCCAGGCTCTGAGCCTCCGCAAGACCCGTGCCTACATCCCCGAGGAGCCCGTGGGCGATGCTGGTCAGTGTGCCGAGATGATTCACGAGTTCCTGCCCATCGCCCGTGCTATCGTGGGTCTGCAGAACCTGAAGATCATCAGCTTCGGTCCCCGTCCCAACAACTTCCTTGCCTGCAACGCCCCCATCCGCGCCCTCTATGACCTCGATGTGGAAATCGAGGAGAACTCCGAGCTCGACCTGCTCGAAGCCTTCCAGAAGCACGCCGGTGACCCCCGCATCGACGACGTGGTGAAGGACATGGCTGCCGAACTCGGCACTGGCAACAAGATTCCTCAAGTGCTTCCGAAGCTCGCTCAGTATGAGCTGACTCTGCTCGACTGGATTGAGGCTCATAAGGGCAGCCGTCCCTTCGTGGCCATGGCCAACAAATGCTGGCCAGCCTTCCAGACCATGTTCGGCTTCGTGCCTTGCTATGTCAATAGCCGTCTGACCGCCCGCGGTATCCCCGTGGCTTGCGAGGTCGATATCTATGGTGCTCTGTCAGAATACATTGGTACCTGCATCACTCAGGACGCCGTCACCCTGCTCGACATCAACAACAGCGTGCCTCGCGACATGTACGAGGAGAGCATCAAGGGCAAGAAGTTCGAGTGCGACGAGTACTCCGACAAGGAAATCTTCATGGGCTTCCACTGCGGCAACACCGCTTCTTCCAAGGTCTGCAGCTGCAAGATGTGTTTCCAACGCATCATGGCTCGCGCCCTGCCTGTCGAAGTGACCAACGGCACCCTCGAGGGCGATCTCGTTCCCGGCAAGGCTACCGTCTATCGTTTGCAGTCTACCGCCGACACCAAGCTGCGTGCCTACATCGCCCAGGGCGAAATCCTGCCCGTGGCAACACGCTCCTTCGGAAGCATCGGAACCTTCGGCATTAAGAACATGAGCCGCTTCTATCGTCACGTGCTCATCGAGAAGCACTACCCGCACCACGCAGCCGTTATGTTCGAGCACGTCGGCAAGTACCTCTGGGAAGTCCTCAAGTACATGGGTATCCCTGTGGAGGAAATCGACTACAACTTCCCGAAGGGCGACTACTATCCCACCGAGAATCCTTTCTGCTAAACGCTGTTTAGCTTTTATACCCAACAAGAAAGCCCGCTTTCAAGCGGGCTTTCTTTAGTTTACGTCAGTCCTTTCTTCGCGTTCACCGTTTAAGGGCTGCATTCGCGGATTTTTCTCACTGATGAGGTCCTGTTTCACTTTAGGTGCAGAACCAAGAACTTTTGCGGGAGTGAATCAGAATGCGCTCGGTTTCAGGTCCAGTCCGGCGTGCTCATTGATACCAAACATGAGGTTCATGTTCTGTACCGCCTGTCCGCTGGCTCCCTTCAGTAGGTTGTCGATGACGGAGGTGATGAGCAGTTTGTTGTCGAACTTCTCCACGTGTACCAGCGCCTTGTTCGTGTTGACGACCTGTTTCAGGTCGAGGTCGCGGTCGACGTAGTGCGTGAAGGCCGCCGTCTCGTAGAACTGGCGGTAGAGTTTCACAACGTCCTCCTCTGGCAGCGCAGGGTCGATGCGCACGACTTCGGTACAGAAGATGCCACGGGCGAAGTCGCCACGGTAGGGTATGAAGTCCACGGAGGCACCGAAACCAGGCTGCAACTGCGCCAAAGACTGACGTATTTCGGGCACGTGCTGGTGGCGAAACGCCTTGTAGATGCTCATGTTGCCCATACGCCAGGAGAAATGCGTCGTGGCACCGGGCTTCACGCCAGCTCCCGTGGAGCCAGTGATGGCGTTGACCTGGATGTCGTCGTGCAGTAGCCAGTTGGCAGCCAGTGGGAGCAGCCCCAACTGGATGGCTGTGGCAAAGCAGCCGGGGTTGGCAATGTGCTGTGCTTTTGCAATCTCTGCTTTATTAATCTCCGGAAGACCGTAGACCCAGCTCCCTGTAGCCCCCCTGTGGGAGGCATTTTTTTCACCGAAAGAGGATTCGTTGCCCCCCGCCGAGGGGCTGGAGGGGGCCAGCCGGAAATCTTGTGCCAAGTCGATGATTTTCACACTCTGCGGCACAGGATGTTCAGCAAGGAATTCTGCACTCTTACCATGTCCCATGCAGAGAAAGAGCACATCGACGCTCTTCAGCGGCAGGCGATCGGTGAATTTCATATCCGTCTCTCCAAGCAGCCCCTCGTGGACGTCGGTCAATGGGTTCTTGGCGTTCGACGTGCTGTGGACGAAGGCGATTTCTGCCTCGGGGTGGTGCAACAGCAGGCGGATGAGTTCGCCCGCTGTGTAGCCTGCGCCACCAATGATTCCTACTTTTATCATACCTTATTTATATAAATAGGTGTCAGCCCTCGGCATTATCATCCACAACACCAGATAGAGAATACCACCGCTGAATACGGTGAAGAAGGTCAAGATGACCCATACGAGGCGTAGCGGGTCGGCGTTCCAACCGAAGTATTCTGCGATGCCGCCGCAGACACCACCTACCCATTTATTGCTTGTAGAACGTAACAATCTCTTTTCCATTATCTCTGTTCGTCCTTATGGATTCCGTAGTACACGCGCAGCGGGGTGGAGAGGACTTTGATGAAGCCCTTGGCCTCGTCGGCTGTCCAACCCGTCTGCGTTTCGCCGTACTCGCCCAGTTTGCTCTTGGTGAGGTCATTGGCACTGTCGACGCCCACGGTCTCAAAGCCATAAGGACGCAGGCGCAGGATGGCGGTGCCGGTGACGTTGCGTTGCGAGGAGGTAAGGAAAGCCTCGATGTCGGGCATCACGGGCTCCAAATACTGGCTCTCGTGGAGGAACATGCCGTACCAGTTAGCCACCTGGTCCTTCCAGTACTGCTGCCACTTCGAGAGGGTGGATTTCTCTAAGAGGCGGTGAGCCTCGATGATGAGCTTCGGCGCTGCGGCCTCGAAGCCTACGCGGCCCTTGATGCCGATGATGGTGTCGCCCACGTTGGCGTCGCGGCCGATGGCGTAGCTTGCACCGATTTCCTCGATGCGCTGGATGGCGCGGACGCGGTCGTCGAAGTGCTCGCCGTTGACACCCACAATTTCGCCCTGTTGGAACTCAATCTTCAGGATGTCTTCGGGGGCTGCGGCTGTCACGTGTTTGAGATAAGCTTCTTCGGGCAGGCCCTGTGTGGCGTCGAGCAGTTCGCCGCCGCAGATGCTGGTGCCCCAGATGCCGACGTTGTAGGAGTATTTCAGCTTGGCGAAGTCGGCGCTGAATCCGTGGGCGTTCAGGTAGTCCACTTCTTCCTTGCGCGTCAGCTTCTTGTCGCGGGTCAGAGTAATGATTTCCACACCGGGAGCCAGAACGAGGAAGGTCATGTCGAAACGGATTTGGTCGTTGCCGGCACCCGTGGAACCATGGGCGATGGCGTCGGCACCGATTTCCTTTGCGTAGCGGGCGATGGCGATAGCCTGGAAGATGCGTTCACTCGATACCGAGATGGGGTAGCAGTTGTTGCGAAGTACGTTGCCGAAAATCATGTATTTCAGCGACTTTGCGTAGTACTCCTGCGTCACGTCCAAGGTCACGTACTTCGTTGCGCCCAGCTTGTAGGCGTTTTCCTCGTTCGTCTTCAACTGTTCGGCACTGAAGCCGCCCGTGTTGGCGCATGCTGCATGTACCTCATAGCCCATTTCCTTTGCGAGATACATCACCGTGTAGCTCGTGTCCAAGCCGCCGCTGAAGGCGACTACCACTTTCCGGCCCCCCTTGACCCCCCGGAGGGGGGTGTCGTTTACTGTTGAGTTCATAATGATTCTTTTATTTTTGATATTACAGATTCAATATTTCCGATGACTTCATCGTTGGTGAAGCGAATAACCTTTAGTCCCTGTGCTTCCAGCCATTGAGTACGTTCCTGATCGCTGATTTGCTGTTCAGGTAATTGATGATAGCCTCCGTCTATTTCGATAACAAGTTTATGAGAAAGGCACACAAAGTCTGCTATGAATTGTCCAATTACTTGTTGTCGTCTGAAAGATGCTCCGAGACGTTTCTCTCTAATTTGTTCCCAAAGTATCGTTTCAGCTTGGGTGGGATGTTTCCTATTCTCTGACGCAAATTCTTTCAGTTTTCCATATAGAGCTCCGTCTGCTGTTTGATAAAGAGGCTTTCGGAACAGGTCGCTCCCCGCCGTTTGATATAGAGGCTTGTGGAACAGATCGCCCCCCACCGGGGGGCTAAGGGGGGCATCCAGCCGGTTAATCCGGTCAATCACTTCCTGTGGAATCTTGGCGGGCAGATGTTCCTCGGGGTCGAAGAGCATGGCGGTACAGATGCAGAACTTACGGTTGCGTTCGCGCAGGACGTTGATGTTCACGCATCCTTCGCATCCCTTCCAGAAGGCTTCGTCGTCCGTCAGGTCGTCGAAGGTCACGGGGAGGTAGCCCAGTTGGGTGTTCATCTTCATCACGGCCTTGCCGCTGGTGAGCGAGAAGATTTTGGCGTGCGGCCAGCGTGTGCGGGCCAGGGAGAAAGTCAGGTCTTTGATTCTCTTGGCGATGCCCAGGCCACGAAACTTTGGACTCACGATGAGGCCGGAGGTCGTCACGTACTGTTTGTTGCCCCACGTCTCGATGTAGCTGAAGCCTGCGAACTCCTCGCCAGCGAGTGCTATCACCGCTTTCGCTTCGCGCATCTTGGTCGCCACGTACTCGTGCGTGCGTTTGGCAATGCCCGTGCCGCGCACTTTGGCAGCATCCTCGATGGTCTTCAGAATGGTGTCCACGTACTTCTCGTGACTCTCGTCGGCCACCAGAATCTGAATATTTTCAGCGTTTATGTTGTTAGTTCCTTCCATGGTTTGTATTGGGGGAAATGTATTATAATGAAATGGCGTTTATTCTATTTAGAAGCATCTGGCGATTGGCGTCTTCGGCCATGACGATGAAAACCGTATCGTCACCGGCCACCGTGCCCAAGACCTCCTGAAAGTTGGCGTTGTCGATGTCGTAGGCCACGTGCGAGGCATGGCCTGGAGGCGTATGTACCACTGCCATATTGCCGCTGAACTTCACAGAGAGTACACCCAGCCGGTTCATCTGCTGGACGGTAGCGTGTGTGTCGCTGACGCGCTGGTAGCGTCGCTGTTCCGGCATCATATAAACCTGTACTCCCGCCTCGTTCAACCCTTTGGCGATACGCAGTTGGCGCAAGTCGCGGCTCAATGTAGCCTGTGTTGAGGGGAATCCCGACCGTTCCAGTTCTCGCAGCAGCTCTTCCTGTGTGCTCACTTCCTGGCTCGATACAATCATCTTCACCACTTCGAGCCGCGTATTCTTGTTGATAACCATTATTCGTTTATCAGATTGTTTTTTCGGCCGCAAAGGTATGAATAAAGTTTCAAACCGCCATCCTTTTTATCCGATTATTTGCATATTCCTTGCATTTCTCTTGAATATATCCAAGGAAGGGTGCCTTTTTGATAGTCGAACAAGGGAAGCGTGTTGGAAGAAAAAGACCGTTAATTCCGTTATCTGGCAGCTTTCGGAGGTCAGGGTTGCGTCTCGCCTTCGAGGTAGTTGTCTATGCGGAACTCGCGCCCATCGTAGACAGCGTAGGTGAATTGCGAGATCCAGTCACCGAGGATGAGGATGCGGGCGGTGTGGGTGAGCCAGAGGTTTAGCTCGATGTGGCGGTGGCCGAAGACGAAGCAGTTCACGTTGGGATGTGTACGTAGGTATTCTTTGGCAAAGAGCACCAGCGGCTCCTTGTCCTCGCCGAGGTAGTTGGGTGAGTCTGAGACTTCATGCTTGCGGCGGCTGTGCTCGGCCCAACGGAGGCCGAGTTCAACACCCCAACGGGGATGGACGGCGGAGAAGAGTATCTGTGCTGTGCGGTTGTGGAAGAGCCAGCGCAGGAACTTGAAGCTGCGGTTGGGGTCGCCGAGGCCGTCGCCATGAGCCAGAAAGAAGAGCTTGTCGCCGAGTTCGATGGTGATAGGCTTGCGGTGGATGATGCAGCCGCATTCACGTTCCAGGTAGTCGTAGGCCCAGATGTCGTGGTTGCCGGTGAAGAAGTGAACCTCCACGCCCAAATCCGTGAGCTCGCTGAGCTTGCCGAGGAAGCGGGTGTAGCCTTTCGGGACAACCAGTTTATATTCGTACCAGAAGTCGAACATATCGCCAAGGAGGTATACGGCCCCCGCCTTCTCCTTGATGCTGTCGAGGAAGCGGACGAGGCGGCGTTCCTGAGTACGTCCGTGCTTAAGTGCGCGGCTGCCCAGGTGGGCATCGGAAAGAAAATATATAGGCTTCATAGGTCACTCTTATTATTCATGTTTCACGCTTACAGCAGTCCCATTTCCAGTTTTGCTTCTTCGGTCATCATGTCCTGCGACCATTCAGGTTCGAAGACGAGGTTGACGTTGACGGTGGTGAGTCCTTCGATGCTCTCGAGTTTCTGGCGGACGTCCTCGAGGATGAAGTCGGCCATGGGGCATGACGGGGCGGTCATGGTCATATCGACGTCCAACTGTGTGAGGTCGTCGCTGAGTTCGATGCGGTAGATGAGCCCGAGGTCGTAGACGTTCACAGGTATTTCGGGGTCATAGACAGTCTTGAGCAGGTCGATGACCTTTTCTTCTATTTGTAGTTTATCCATTATCCGTTATCAATTATTCATTATACATTTTCTACAGCTTCCCCATCTCCCGATAGCTGTAATAGTCCCCGTCGGTGACGATGACGTGGTCGAGCAGGCGGAGGTTCATCACTTTGCAGGCCCGTTGGAGGCGGTCGGTGAGCTGGTCATCCTCGTGGCTGGCCTTTTTGTTGCCCGAAGGGTGGTTATGTACCAGAACCAGGGTCGGCGTCTGGCGGATGAGGGCTTCGCGGAGCACGAGGCGGATGTCCACAGCGGTGGCCGAGAGGCCTCCCTTGCTGATGAGGTGGGGCTGTCCTTCGAGGCTGTTGTCGGTGCGGAGGTAGAGGGCGTAGCTCTCCTCGTGGGCGAGGTCGCGCATACGCGGGTACATTATATTATATATGTCTACGGAGGACTCCACCTTGCGTTTCTCCGCAGCTACCTCCATCGCGCGGCGTCGTCCGAGTTCGCAGGCGGCCATAATCGTGACCGCTTTGGCCGGACCTACTCCCTTATAGTGCTTCGTCAGGTCGTTCAGCGAGAGTCGGCTGAGTGTCTTCAGACTCCCTCCGCAGTCTGCCAACAGGCGCTGGCACAACTGCACAGCGGTCTCCTCCATGTTGCCACTGCCGATGAGGATGGCTAGCAGTTCGGCTGGGGACAGGGCGGCGGCGCCTTGTTCCATCAAGCGTTCACGCGGACGCTCGTCGGTTGGTAGCTGCTTGATATTCATCACTTGTAGAGTTTTTCGTTGCCATCAAACCCTTCTTCCTTCTTCCTCAGTATAAGCCGTTTCCAAGCGGCGGAGAGGAAGCCCATGCCGTAGCCAAGCAGTTGGATAAACGAGGCTGGGACGGAGAGTAGACCGACCCAAAGGCTGCGGTTGCGGATAGAGGAGTCGAGGCAGATGAGCAGCGCATAGAGCAGTAGGGGCAGCAGTGCCAATGCCATCACGCCCAAACCGAAGAAGGCTACGATTAAGCCCATGTTGCATCCTTCTTGCTGACAGGTGGAAAAACCTAAGATGGCGAAGACGAGTCCGACCAGGAAGAGCAGTGCAAGGGCAAAGCAGCCTACGGTGAACACGGCAGGCAGCAGGTGCACCAGTTTCATCGAACCGGGGTGCAGCAGGTGGAGGTTGATGCGGGCGAGGCCGGAATTGCGCACCTGACGGAAGAACTTGCCGAAGTCCGTGCGCCGTTTGTGCCACACCCACGCCTCGGGGAAGAGGCGGCAACGGGCACCCGTCTTGAAAATGCGGATGCTGAAATCGATGTCCTCGCCGAAGCGCATGGCGCGGAAACCGCCTAAACGCTGCCACAGCTCACGGCTTACGCCCATATTGAAGGAGCGGGGATAGAACTTGTCCAGCTTCTGCTTGCCGCCGCGGATGCCGCCCGTGGTGAAGAACGAGGTCATCGAGTAGCTGATGGCCTTTTGCACAGGCGTGAAGTCCGGGTGGGCGCGGTCGGGGCCTCCGAAGGCATCGCACGGCGCAGTCTGTAACTCGTCATCGATGGCGGCGAGGTAGCCGGGAGGCAGCACGACGTCGGAGTCGAGTACGATGAAGTAGTCGCCTGTCGCACGTTCGGAGCCGTAGTTGCGGGCAGCACCGGGGCCTCCGTTCTCCTTTGCATAGTAATGAATATCCAGACGATTGGCAAAGTGTTCGCACACCTCGCGGCACGTCACCTCACTCCCGTCCTCCACGATGTGGACGTCGAAGTCGCGGCGCGTCTGCTTCGACAGACTGAACAGCAACTCCGCCACCTCATCGGGGCGGTTGAAGACAGGGACAATGATACTATATTTCATGCCAACTATTGAATTACGCGGCAAAGATAGCGAAAAAAACCAAGTCCCGCACTATTTCCCCTCTATTTTTGTGCCACGGAGGAATAATGAAAAGTCTTTCAACGCCCCAAGCCCCTCCTCTGGTAACCCTTAAGGGTTCCTGCTCCAACCCTTAAGGGTTCGCGCTCTAACCCTTAAGGGTTACAGCACGAACCCCTTGAGCCTCCTGCACGAACGAATTACACGAATCAGACGAACCTATTTCCGGGCGGCAAGCCAAGCCTGAAAGATTCGTCTGATTCGTGTAATTGTTGAGGAAAGAGGGCTTACTTCACGAGTTCCAGCGTGTCAAGGGCAATCATCAATTCCTCATCGGTAGGGATGACGCAGACCTTCACGCGGGAAGAGTCCTTGCTAATGATGGCTTCGGTGGCGCGGCAGGCACGATTCTTGGCGTCGTCCAGTTCCACACCAAGGAATTCGAGACCACGGGTGGCACCTTCGCGGACTTCGTACTGGTTCTCGCCAGCTCCAGCGGTGAAGAGGATAACGTCCACGCCTCCCATGGCAGCGGCATAGGAACCGATGTACTTTTTGATGCGGTAGGTGTACATTTCCTTGGCCAGACGAGCGAGGTCGTTGCCCTCGGCGATACCTGCCAGGATGTCGCGGAAGTCGCTGCGGCCCTCGCTGACGCCGAGCAGACCGCTCTGCTTGTTGAGCAGGTTGGAAATGCCCTTGGTGTCAAGGCCGAGTTTGTCCATGAGGAAGGTGACGGCACCGGCATCGATGTCGCCGGAGCGCGTACCCATCATCAGACCTTCCAACGGAGTGAGTCCCATGCTGGTGTCCACGACCTTGCCATCCTTCACGGCAGCGATGGAAGCGCCGCCGCCGATGTGACAGGTGATAATCTTAGAGCCCTCCTTCGGCATCCCAAGGAATTCGAGGACGCGCTGCGAGACGTAGCGGTGGCTGGTGCCGTGGAAGCCGTAGCGACGGACACCATGCTTCTTGTACAGCTCGTAGGGCAGGGCGTACATGTAGGCGTAATCGGGCATTGTCTGGTGGAAGGCAGTGTCGAAGACGCCCACCTGAGGCAAGTTGGGCAACAGGGCCTTGACGGCGTTGACGCCCTTGATGTTGGCGGGGTTGTGGAGCGGTGCGAGGTCGTTGCAGGCGGCAAACTGCTCCATGACTTCGGGAGTGAGGAGCACGCTCTGCTGGAACTTCTCGCCGCCGTGCACCATACGATGCCCCACAGCGTCAATCTCATGGAGGTCGTTGAGGACAGCGAGGTTACCTTCGGTCAGCACCTTGAATATAACCTGCACGCCGGCCGTATGTTCGGGCACTAAGACATCAAACTGGTCTTTCTGACCTTTGGCCTTTACCTTGATGAAGGAATCGGGCAAACCAATCTTCTCAATGCCACCACTCGCGATGACGCTCCGGTTATCCATATTGTACAAAGCATATTTTATACTGCTGCTTCCACAGTTAAGAACTAATATCTTCATGATTAAGGGCCTTACCCCCAGCCCCTCTCCAAGGGGAGAGGGGAGTATAAAAATTTAGGGGCAGAGGACTTTCAAATTAAATGGTGTATATTATATTAAAAAGGTATATACTCCCCTCTCTTTTTGGAGGGGGAGAGGCTTCTTTACTTCGCATCCATGGCCTGACAGGCCGTTATAGCGATTAAGTAATAAATGTCATCGACAGAGCAGCCGCGGCTGAGGTCGTTCACGGGACGGGCGATACCTTGGAGGATGGGGCCGATGGCGATGGCACCGGCGAGGCGCTGCACGAGTTTGTAGCTGATGTTGCCCACTTCGAGGTTCGGATAGACGAGGACGTTGGCGTGTCCGGCGATGGCACTACCGGGAGCTTTCTTTTCGCCGACGGAGGGCACGAGGGCAGCGTCGGCCTGCAACTCGCCATCCACCTTCAGTTCCGGACAGCGTTCCTTGGCCAGACGGGTAGCTTCAATGACTTTATCGACCACTTCATGCTTGGCAGAGCCTTTGGTGCTGAAACTCAGCATAGCCACACGCGGGTCGTCGAAGCCAGCCACGCTCTTGGCGGTCTGTGCCGTGCAAACGGCAATCTGAGCAAGCTGGTCGGCATCGGGCATGGGAGTCACGGCCACGTCGCCCACGACGAGGACGCCGTCTTCGCCGTACTCAGGCTTGTCGGTGATCAGTAGCATGGCGCCGCTGACGCAGGTGATACCCGGCGAGCATTTGATAATCTGCAGAGCAGGACGCAGGGTCTCGCCCGTAGTACTGAGGGCACCGCTAATCTGGCCGTCGGCACCTTCGGTCTTGATAATCATGCAACCGAGATACAGCGGATTCTTGACAAGCTGGCGAGCCTGTTCGATAGTCATGCCCTTGCTCTTGCGGAGTTCGCAAAGCAGGGCGGCCATCTCCTCGCTACGCTCGTAGTTCTCGGGGTCGATGAGGGTAGCCTCGCCGATGTGGGTCAGGCCGTGTTGCTTGGCCAGCGCGTGAACCTTGTCGGGGTTACCGATGAGGATGATGTCGGCCAACTTGTCGGCCAAAGCCTTGTCAGCCGCGATGAGTGTGCGCTCCTCTTCGGCTTCGGGCAGCACAATACGCTGGCGATTCGCCTGAGCGCGTGTGATGATTTTCTCAATCAATGTCATGGTTAAATATAATTAAGTGATTTGAATGTAGGTTGGAATATCGATATTACTTGGTTGCGATGGTGCGTGGTTCACTTCGCTAAAAACTTCTTGCCACCTGAGACATAGACGCCGTGGGGCGGCAGCAAACGGCTGGCCATGCGTTGCCCCGAAAGGTTAAAGACTGCGTTTTCCTTTGGGACGGACGATGCGTTGAGCATTGGAGGGTGGACACCTGTCTCCAGTCCATTTAGGGTTTGTTGGAGTTGTTGTAGTTCGGAGCGGGTGATGATGGTCACTTTGCCCTCCTTCATATCTGTCGGCAGTTCGTAGGATGCCTTTTCATAAAGCCGCCAACGCAATTTTGCAGGTTCGCCTGTGGCTGTGTAGAAGAGCACGCGCTCATTGGACATCGCTCCCGCGAGGAGCCAGCCGTCACCTCCGAAGGTGGGAATCGTCAGCGGAGCCTCAAGGGTTGTGAGAGAGTTAAAGAGTTTTGTTTGGTTGGAAAACTTTGCTACGCTGGGAGTCAGGCTCTTGCTATGAACCTGATAGAGTCCGACCCCAGGAGCGGAGAACAAAGCCACGAACTTTGCGCCACAGGGGAAGACATGCAAGTCCTTAGTGGCTACTGTCACGTCGAAGTAGTTGGCTGGTTTCGTGTAGGTGATGAAGTCCTTCGTGCGGAAATAGCGGGGGATGAAGCTCGTGCCACTTGGCCCCGACCAATGATAAATATAATACTCCGTGGAAGGGTCGTAGGTGATTTCCGGCGACTGAACTTTGGCATCCAAAATCTTGGCATCGCTGCCATTGACTGGTTCCCACGAAAGCAAGTCGTCGGATACCCAGTGGAAAAGTCCTCTCTCTCCTTCGAGGCCATGGACCAGATGAAAGACTGCCTTGCCCTCCTCGTCCTCCATCCGATAGACAAAAGGGCTTTGTAAAGGAGCTTCCTCGGAAGGGCTTGCGAAGACACTCTTCTGTTCGTTGAGAACTGTCCAGCGGAGTCCGTTGAGGCTGGAAGCATAGTGCAAGCCGTCGGCTTCCGTTGTCGTATAGGTGAGCAGATAGGCCAGCGCTGGGTCCTCCACGGCTTGTGGCACTATGACCTCGGCCATTGGTTTGATAGTTGTCTCGGTGTTGCTCTTGTAGGTTCGCAGGCTGAAACCAGCGTCGATATATTGTCCGCCGGTTGTCTGTAGCGTGTGGATGGCAATAGTGTTGGTTCCGTTGAGGTCGATGGTTTGACGTGCCTCCTCAGTGATGTCGAAGAGCTGATACGTCGTGTTGTAGCCTGTGATAGACATGGCAAAGACGCCGTTGATGAAAACTTCCGTGTCTTCGTCATAGAACATGCGGAGGCAGAGGCTCGGGAGGTTTTCCTCGCTGACGCCCGTCAACTTGAAGCTTCGGCGAATCCAGATTTCAGGCGTGTCCCAGTTCGTGCGCACACGTGCCGCCGACTGGGAAATCTGCCCGAAGCCAGCGACACCTGTAGTCCAGTATTGGTCGTTGAAGTCGGGCTTCTCCCAACCCTCTCCCGGATTAGACGTGGTATATTTCCACGTGACATTCGTTGCGTTGTCGCCTGCCGACAGCACACTCTTAGCGGTGGCCATCCGGTTGTTGATAGTTTGCTCTATGCGGGCACGGATGGAAGCCAGTTGCTCGTCATTGACTTTGCGCACCTTGCGGTCGTAGGTAAGGAGGCCATTGACCTCTTGTTCCACGTCGGTTATCTGCGTATAGACCGCAGCCCAGAGTCCCTTGGACTGCTGCAAGGACTGGACGGCCAATGTGTATTGATTGAAGCGTTGCGTGTATTCCTCGCTGTTGGTCACCTGTGTGTAGGTTTGCTGACTGCCCGCCCAAAGGTGTCCCTCCACCATCAGGGTGATGCCGCCGTATTCGCCGCAGACGTTGACCCGCTCCTTGCGTGGATTGTCGTTCGCGTTGGGCGACGGATAGCTGTGGCAATCCAGAACGTCACCGATCTCAAAGTCGGTCCAGCCTGAGACGGAGTTAACGAGACGGCCCGAGTCTGCGTCTGCATTGCGAACGGTGAGGTAGCCACGAATCGTATGACCCGCACCCGTATTGGCGTCCTGTCCCCAGCCTTCGTTAAAGGGAACCCAGATGCCGATGGAGGGGTGCTGCTTCAGGGCATTGACGATGTTCTCGCACTCGCGATAGAAGTTCTGTTGGATCTCTGCCGTAGTGCCGATGCTCCCTGTGTCGCTGCCACTTGGCATGTCCTGCCAGACGATGAGCCCGTTGCGGTCGCACCATTCGTACCAAAGGTCGTTCTCCACCTTGATATGCTTCCGCACCATGTTCATTCCAAGTGACTTGATGGTCTGCAAGTCGTAGATCATGGCTTCGTAGGAGGGAGGAGTCAGCAAGCCGTCGGGCCACCAGCCTTGATCCAGCGGTCCGAACATAAAGATGGGTTTCCCGTTCAGGAGGAAGGCGGGTTGGTTATCGACCAAAGCCTTGGAGAATGTGCGCAGGCCGAAATAGCCCCGTGCGCGGTCGCACTCCATGCAATTGTCTTGACAGAGAATGATGTCGAGGTCGTAGAGGAAGGGGCTGTCGGGAGTCCAAAGCTTAGGCTCTGGAATGGTCAGCGTCACCTCCTGACCGATGCGTACCTTATCAGAAGTGGCTACAATCTGGTCGCCGTCACGTGCTATCAAGCTGAACTTGCACGTGGGGTCGTTGGCAAGGACACGTACACGAACCGTGCCGTTCAGAGCATCAGGTACCACTTCGTAGCGTTCCACGTAAGCCTCACCAACAGCCTCCAGCCACACGGTCTGCCAGATGCCGCTGCAACTCGTGTACCAGATACTGCTCGGGCTTGTGGTCTGCTTGCCACGGGGTTGGCCGCCACGACTGCTTGGGTCATAGACCGCCACCTGCAATTCTTGTTCACCCTCCGCCTTCAGGCAATGCGTGATGTCGAGTGTGAAAGGGTCGCTGCCTCCCGTGTGCTCGCCAGCCTGTTCACCATTCACGAAGACGGCGCATTGCCAGTCCACGGCTCCGAAATGCAGTAGGATGCGTTTGCCCTGGAAGTCTTCGGGGAGCGTGAAAGTGCGGCGATACATGAGGGTGGAGTTGGCCACGGCGCCCAAGTCTTGTTCCTGAATCCCTGAAAGGGCGGACTCAACGCCGAAGGGAACGAGGATCTTGTGGATGAATTTGGTGGTTGTCTTCTCGTAAGTCAGCTTCACGGTATTCGCGCGGCGGTAGTAGTCCCAAAGGCCGTTGAGGTTCATCCAGTTTCCGCGTACCAGTTGCGGACGGGGGTATTCCTGCCACACGTTTTCGGGGTCAATCTGCTCGCCCCACGGAGTCATCAGTTTTGCAGAGAGACGCCGCCATTCGGCACCATTGGCCATCAGGCACACCACTAAACAGGTGTAGGCCACAATTAAAAATCGGTTCGTTCTCATCGCTTAGTTCCTTATCTTTAAGTTTGTCTCGTTTCTATTTAGCAGCCTGCATGGAGGCTTTCACCATGTAGGCAATCAGGAGCGCATAGGCCACCAGGGAACAGACCTCGGAAAGCGGGTTCCCCAGCCATGCCTCGTTGATGGGGTTGAAGTCGAGATAACGCAGCAAGGCCGAGATAACTCCCATGAGAGCACCTCCGGCGATGAAGCCTGAGGCCAACAGCGTGCCACGTTCGCCACGTGCCGTGTTGAGGGCTGTGTCCGTAGAGCGCGAGGTGACATACCAGTTGATGGCACCGCCCACGACCAGCGGCACGTTCAGTTCCAGCGGAATAAACATGCCGAGGGCGAAGGCCAGAGCCGGCACGCCGCACCACGTCAGCACGAGTGCCAATACGGCACCGATGGCGTATAAGACCCAGGGGGCACCGACGCCGCTCATCAGGGGCTCGATAACGGCCGCCATGGCGTTGGCCTGTGGGGCGGCCAATTCTCCGCTGGCGAAGTCGTAGGTCTCGTTGAGCAGAATCATGACGCCGCCAACGGTGGCTGCTGAGACGAGGACGCCAAGGAACTTCCACGTCTCCTGCTTGGCAGGCGTCGTCCCCAGCCAGTAACCGATTTTCAGGTCAGTGATGAAGGAGCCTGCTACGCTGAGTGCCGTGCAGACAACGCCGCCCATAATCAGCGCGGCCACCATGCCTCCCGTGCCATTAAGTCCCACGGCCACCATGACCACAGAAGCCAGAATGAGGGTCATGAGCGTCATACCGCTCACGGGGTTGGAGCCCACGATGGCAATGGCGTTGGCGGCTACAGTCGTGAAAAGGAAGGCGATGAAGGCGACCAGCAGGATGGCGACCACGGCAAAGAGCAAGTTGCCCTGCATGACGCCAAACCAGAAGAAGAGGAAGGTGACGAGGATGGTCATCAGGGCGCCGAAACCGATAATCTTCATCGGTAGGTCGCGGTCGGTGCGTGTCTCCAGTGAAGAATGAATAGTCTCGGCTTCGCTTCGGAATGAAGCATCGTTTTTCCCACTACCATTTGCAGGCTTCAGCCGCTTCACGGCCTGGACTATGATTCCCCGGCTCTTCCAGATGCCAATCAGTCCGGCCATGGCGATGCCTCCGATGCCTATACTCTTGCCGTAGGCGCGGAAGATTTGTTCGGGTGACATGTCGCCGACGGCCGTTGTGATGCCAGGGTCCCATTGGTTCAGCACCGTGTCGGGGAACAGCAAGGCCATTCCCGGAACGATAACCCACCAGACGCTGAGGGAGCCGATGGTGATGATGGCGGCATATTTCAGTCCGACGATGTAGCCGAGTCCGAGCACGGCAGCACCCGTGTTGACCTTGAAGATCAGCTTGGTCTTGTCCGCGAGCGTCTCGCCCCATGCCATGCAGCGTGTCGTGAAGTTCTCGTTCCACCAGCCGAATGTGGCGACGATGAAGTCGTAGAGCCCGCCGACGAGTCCTGCAATCAGCAACGGCTTGGCTTGGTCGCCGCCCTTCTGTCCGCTGACGAGCACCTGTGTCGTGGCCGTAGCCTCGGGGAAGGGGTATTTGCCGTGCATGTCCTTCACGAAATATTTGCGGAAAGGAATCATGAACAGGATGCCGAGGACGCCGCCCAGCAGCGAGCTGAGGAAAATGCTCACGAAGTCGGCTGTCATCTCCGGGTACTTGGCTTGCAGGATGTAGAGTGCCGGTAGGGTGAAGATGGCACCTGCCACTACCGAACCCGAGCAGGCTCCGATGCTCTGGATGATGACGTTCTCGCCCAGAGCCCCCTTGCGACGGGCCACGGTGCTGACGCCCACGGCGATGATGGCAATGGGGATGGCGGCCTCGAAGACCTGTCCCACCTTCAGGCCGAGGTAGGCGGCAGCGGCCGAGAAGAGCACTGCCATGACGATGCCCCATGCCACGCTCCACGCATTCACTTCCGGGTACTCGCGGTCAGCCTGCATCAGCGGTTCGTAGTGTTCGCCCTCGCGCAGTTCGCGAAAAGCGTTGTCCGGCAATTGCATTTGTCCTTGTTCCTTTTCCATTGTGGATGATATTAAGTTTTCTGTTTAATTTGAGTAGACATCCTCGGTCAGTATGCGCTCCAGGTCTTCGGCCGAGATGTGCAGGCGGAAGGAGCCGCGGAAAGCCGTGGAGATATTGCCTGTCTCCTCGCTGACGACGATGGCCAGTGCATCCGTTTCCTGCGAGACACCCAGAGCCGCCCTGTGGCGAAGTCCCAGTTCCTTCGGCAGGGTAAGGTCGTGGGCCACTGGGAGGATACAGCCCGCGGCGGTGATACGCTTGTGGGAGATAATCATGCCGCCGTCGTGCAGCGGTGAGTTTTTGAAGAAGATGTTCTCGATGAGGCGCTGGCTGACGCGGGCGTCTATCAGCTCGCCCGAACGGACGAAGTCGTTCAGCGGCAGGGAACGCTGCATGATAATCAGCGCGCCCACTTTCTGCTTCGACATGGCTAGGCAGGCCATGACGATGGGCAGGATGTCCTCTCGTGTATTCACCTGTTTACGTTCGCCACTGAAGAAGCGGACGATGGCGCCCATACGCTCATGGGTGCCGATGGAGTAGAAGAACTTGCGAATCTCGTCCTGGAACAGTATCAGCAGGGCGATGGCACCGACGCTGACAATCTTGTCGAGCAGTGTTCCCAGCAGGCGCATCTCAAGAACCTGGGATACGAAAACCCAGAAGACGATGAAAATGAGGACGCCGAAGAAGATGTTCAGCGAGCGCGATTCTTTCATCAGGCGGTAGGAGTAGAAGAGCAGCACCGCCACGAGAAGAATATCTATCAGGTCTTTGAGTCCAAAGGAGAGAAACATTTATTTGACGATTTGGCAATTTAAGATTTGACAAAATCCAAGTTATTTCCTTGCGGGCAATTGTCCGATTGTGAATTGTGCAATTGTCCGACAATCTTGATGGTCTCTACAGCCTCGCGGACGTCGTGGACGCGGAGGATATGGGCACCAGCCTGAAGGGCGAAGGTATTGAGCACCGTCGTTCCTGTCAGTGCCTGCTCAGGTGTCGTATCCAGTAGACGGTAGATCATGGATTTGCGGGAGATGCCCACGAGCAAGGGTTCGCCCGGAAAGGCGAGTTTGAAGTCTGCGAGCTGACGCATGATGTCGTAGTTCTGTTCCAAGGTCTTGCCGAAACCGAAACCCGGATCCAGGATGACGTCGGCCACGCCCAGGGCGTAGAGCTGCTGGAGCTTTTCGGCCAGTTGGCGGACTACCTCGACGAAATCACCCTTGTTGCTGGTGAGCACATAGGGAACTCCGAGTGAGGCAACGGTCTCAAACATCGCCGCATCCTGTTCGCCGCAGGAGATATCATTGATGAAGTCAACGCCATATTCGCTCACGGCACGTCGGGCGACGGATGCACGATAGGTATCGACACTCAAGGGGACGTTGGGTAGCCGACGTCGTACAGCCTCCAAGGCAGGTGCCAGTCGACTCCATTCTTCGTCTGCATCAATAGCCGCAGCACCGGGACGTGTGCTTTCGGCTCCCACATCCAAGATGTCGGCACCTTCAGCCACCAACTGTTCGGCTCGTCTGCCCACAGCCTCTTCGCTCTCAGCACGACTACCGGCGTAGAACGAGTCAGGTGTAGCATTGATAATGCCCATCACCTTGGGTGCGGAGAGGTCCATCAGATGGCCTCGTATATTCAGGGTCATTGGTATAACTGCGTTTTGACGCGACAAAGATAGTCTTTTTTTTCCGCATGGCGAAGCCTACACCCGAAAAAACAAACCCGCGCGTATAAAATAAGTGTTATTTGACCAGATGCTTGTGGCCGCTGGTGACAAAAAACCCATGTTGGGGAGTGCTTATGCGTTGGCCTGCTAAGTTATAGTAGGCCTCGGGCTTAGGGTTGGGCACAGGGAATGGGGCAAGAGGGGTGATGGCCGTGAGCACGGCGTCGGTCGTCTTCATCCAGTTGGTCAGGTCGGCTACCATCTTATCGTGGTAGGCGTAGGTGGTCTTGAATCCGAAACCGTGGCCGCCGGAGGGGAAGGTCTTGGTGCGGACAGACACCCCCTTGGCGCGCAGGGCCGAAACGTAGGCCGTACTGTTGCGCGGAGGTACGGTGCCGTCGTCGCTGGCCCAGCAGAGATAGGCCATCGGCGTCTCTGTCGTCACCTGCTTCTCGTTGCTGTAGAGTGTCACCAGTTCGGCCGATGGATTCTGTCCCAGCAGGTTCTCGCGGGAGCCTGCATGGGTGTAGCTGGCATCCATCGTGATGACCGGATAGAAGAGAATCTGGAAGGCCGGACGCTCGTCGCCCGTGGTATGAGTGGCCACCGTTGAGGCCAGATGTCCTCCTGCACTGAAGCCGATGACGCCTACCAGCCCGGTGGACGTGCGGCATTCCTCGGAGTGCTCCCGCAGATACTTCATGGCATCGCGAGCCTGGGTGAGGGGGCCGTCGGGTGCTGTTGGGGGAGTCGTATAGGTGAGCACAGCGGCGGTATAGCCCATGTCGTTGAACATCGGCACCCAGTCGGCGCCCTCGCTACTGCCAGCCACATAGCCGTAGCCGCCACCAGGAATAATGAGGATGGCACGGCCGTTGGCACTCTCCTCGGACGACGTGTAGATGGTCATGACACCACCGGAGGGGAGTTTGACATTAAACAGCTTCAGGGAACCTACTTCGCTGACCGTGAAGATACTGCCCACGTCGCTCGCATTGTGCCAGAAGCCTAAGTCGCCACCGGCACCGCCGTACTCGTTGATATACTTCCCGTCTTCTGTGTTGGCGAGGAGGAAGCCCTTCTCGTTTTCTTCGATTTTCCAGGCGTAGACCGTGTTGGAGAGAATGGCCTTGTCGTTCACTTTCGCTAATGTCTTCGTGACATCCGATCGGTTATAGACGACGATGCCCTGATAGGGGTCGCCTTGGAACGCCCATTGATAGGGGGCGGTCACCACTTCCTCCTTCGTCGGAGTCGTGTTGCATTTGTAGCCGTTATCGGCCGTCACGTAGTCAACGCCACCGCGCAAAGCCAGGTTATACCAATGTGCGTTATTGAGGTCGGGCGAGACCTCGAAAGGCAACTGCCAGGTGGCAATGAGTTTGACGATATTGTCAGCTCCCTTTGCCAGCGTGACGGGCTCCTTCACGGCGTAAGTCGTATAGGCGCGTCGTTCCACATTTTCGGGCACTTCGTTGATGACGTCCCCTTCCATGCCCGTGGCTGTGAGTTCGGCCAGGAGCTTGCCACTGGTATCTTCTACCTGATAGGTTACGGTCAGTTGCTTGTCGAAGTGGTTCTGGATCATCTGCAAAGCTTCCGCGGGGTCGAAGTCGCCCACTTCCTGAATGGCCACCTGATTACCTGCGTCGCACGTGTTCCAAGTGTTCAGCACCACGCCCTTCTCGGTGCCGGAGGCCACATTGGCGACGTATCCGAGCGACGTCAGGCAATAGGGATAGTTGGTGTTCACACCTGTATACTGGACCTTGAACGGCTCGATGTAGGAGTCGGAGAGCTGGATGTTGCTCCAGTCGTCGCGGTAGGGAACGGGGTTGCGATAGAGAAATTTCCTGTCGGCCACGCTGTAGAGGTAGAGCAATCCGTCGTGGGTGATGAAGGCGAACTCTCCCTTTGTGGCACCGATGCCGGACTTTGCAGTGTTCGTTGCGACGCCGTCCTTTGTGCCGTAGGAGCCGCGCGGTGTGGCGATGGTGTATTTCTTCGTATTGTCGGGCTGGAAGAGGTTCCACTCCTTCAGCGGACTCTTCACCTTGATGCCGTCGGTAGCGATGATTTCCAGCAGGCTCTTGGCCCAGACCTCGGCCAGCCGCTTGGCACCGTTTACGTTGGGATGGAGATAGAAAGTTCCTGCGTTGCCGCTTTCAGCCGTGAACAGCACCTTGTTGTCCTCGAAGTAGTCCCACACGTTGCGGTTTCCGGCAAAGACCTGGTCGTACTCGGCGATGATGGCGTCCAAGATCGGGTAGTAGCTGTGCAGGCGGTCCAGTCCTTCCTGCAGGTACTTGGCGCTGTTGTGCGTGTTGGGGCTGTACCAGATGGGGTAGTTCAGGAGAATCTTACAGGTGGGCACGGCCTCGATGAGGGCGTTGATGATGGTGCGAATGTTCGCCCCGTAGGTAGCGGGACTGACAGGTGCTCCCTCGGTGGTCGTGCAGGCGCTGTCATTGGTTCCCAGCATAATGGAAAAATAGATGAGGCCGCCGTTGTTCCGCTGGAAAGTCTTGGCCGCATTCACTACACGCGTAAAGTCATCGCGACCGGACAGGAACCCTAACGTCGTGATGCCCGAATGGCCGCCGTTGTAGAGGTTGGTCGTCACACCCGTAGCACTTTCCACAAGGCTGCGGCACACGGCAGGCGGGGCTTGTGAGCTCGCGTTGTTGAGGGTGGCTCCGGCCGTGATGCTGTTGCCGATGAACAGCAGGTTGATGTTCTCCTCCGGGTCTGAGGGACTCGCGGTGAAAAAGCTTTCCAACGTGGCCAGAGCCTCTGTGGGGTCGAAGTCGGCCACCTCCACGAACGCGTAGTGGTTGCCTTCGTCGTAGTTGTTCCAGGTGTTCAGGCACACGCCCTTTTGGGTTTGGCGTGCGGTGTTTAGGATGTAGCCGTTGCTCTTGATGCGGACGGGATAGCTGGCGTACTTCGTACTCTGTTCGAGCTCGAAGGCGTCGATGTTCTCGTTGCTGAGCACCACGTCGCTCCAACCGTTGGTATCGGTCACGGGGTTGCGGTACATGAATTTCTTGTCGGCCACGCTGTAGAGGAAATACTCTCCCTCGTAAGCCAGGAGGGCAAATTCACCCTTCGTAGCGCCGAGGTCGGTCCTCACGGTGCTGACGAGGCAGCCGTCTTTAGTGCCGAGGTCACCGCGCTGGTTCAGGATGTTGTAAGTCTTGTTGTTGGAGGGCACGAATGCTTCGGCGCTCGCGATGGTCGTCGTCCCCAGCAGGGACAACAGGACAAAGATGATGCCAAAAGGTTTCATGGGCAATTCTGTCGGTTTGAAAAGTTGATAGTTTTCTCGTTTTTTCGCCTGCAAAGTTAGGCATAATACTCGCAACTCCCAAATTTTTCAAGCAGAAAAACTTGCCCTCGTGGTTCACACTGCGTTAGCAGCTTCTGGAACTTACCGGCTTCATTCCGTGCGTATGCTCTCCGTTGCCTGAAAAAAAGCTCCATAAATGCAGATTTTTTACATACATTCGTCAAGGGTTATGTACAAATTTTGCAAACTAAGGTCTATATTTATGAAAAAAGGTCTACAATGGTCTACTAATAGTCTATCAATGTTTATCATTTATATACAATAAAATAAGTGATAATATGTAGATAAGTGACATTTTATTTGAAAAATAATCCTTTGAATTATAATGTTAAGGGGTTGTTCGGGAGGGGCAAGGGGTTGGCGCGAGAACCCTTAAGGGTTGAGACGTGAACCCTTAAGGGTTATTGCCTGAACCCTTAAGGGTTCTGAGGAGTATCATTAGGGAGAATACATGAGCTGGATAAGAGTTGACGGGCACGTCTCTGGAAAAAAATGTCGAAAAGCTTGGCGGTTCCGCGAAATAGAAGTAATTTTGCCAGCACTAAGAAAAAATGACTCATTGAACAAAGAGGAAAAATTGTACGATATGACCATAGAAGATATCTATCAGGTATTCCTGGCCCACCCGGAAGTGAACACGGACAGTCGCAACTGCCCCGCTGGAAGTATGTTCTTTGCCTTGAAGGGCGTTTCGTTCGACGGCAACCGCTTTGCCGCGAAGGCACTGGAGGACGGAGCCGCCGTAGCTGTGGTGGACGATGCCGGAGTTGTGGTGGAGGGCGACAGCCGCTATATCCTTGTGGACGATGTCCTCGCGACGTTGCAACAACTGGCCGCCTATCATCGTCGGCAGTTCCACGGCCCGGTGCTGCAAGTGACGGGCACCAACGGCAAGACGACGACGAAGGAACTGCTGGCCGCCGTGCTCGCGAAGAAGTTCCGGGTACACTACACACAGGGCAACTTGAACAACCACATCGGAGTGCCCCTGACTCTGCTGCGCCTGCGCACCGAAGAGGTAGCTGCCCGTTACGGCAGTGAGCCTCATGAAATTGCCGTCATCGAGACGGGAGCCAACCACCCGGACGAAATTGCCTTCCTGACCGCTATCGCAGATCCCGACTACGGCCTCGTGACCAACGTAGGGCGTGCCCACCTCGAAGGGTTCGGCTCGTTCGAGGGAGTCAAGCGGACGAAAGGTGAACTCTATGACTACCTGTTGCAGAAGGAGGGCGCCCGCCTCTTCGTCAACGAGAGCAACGACGATCTGCGAGGAATGCTGACCGAGCGGGGGGCTGAACTCGGAGGCGGCCGCTGCATTGGCTATGCCCACAGCGATACTGCGCCTTCAGCAACCTGTATCTGTCAGGGCGAAGTCCTCAGTTGTTCGCCGTTGCTGACCTTCGGGTGGGCTGTGCCGGGAGGTGAGCCCCATCGCGTAGATACCCGCCTCATCGGTGCCTACAATGTGGACAATGTCCTGGCCGCCGTGGCCGTGGGGCTGCATTTCGGTGTCCGTCCCGATGACATCAGCGACGCCATCAGTTCGTACCAACCCAGTTTAGGACGTTCGGAGCTGCGTCGCACGGCCGACAACGAACTCATCGTGGATGCCTACAACGCCAACCTCACGTCCATGCAGGCCGCGCTGGAGAATTTTCGTCTTCTCGACGCGGAGCAGAAGATGCTGATTCTCGGCGATATGAAGGAACTGGGGGATGCCAGTGCCAAGGCGCATGAGCAGGTGCTGACGACGGCCTTACAGAGTGGCGCCCGACGTATCTGGCTCGTAGGCAGGGAGTTCCGAAAGGCTCAAGAGGCACTGTCCAGTCGGCAGCGCATCCCCGAAGACTGCCGTGTGCGCACGTTCGACGACGTGGAAGCCGTGAAGACGGCCATTGCTGAAGATGGTCCCACGGGGCAACTGATTCTCATTAAAGGTTCCAACAGCACACGCCTCCACCAACTGCCGTCATTGCTATGAAGATTGTCTGTGACGATAAAATCCCGTATATCCGGCCTGCCTTGCAGACGTTGGCCGACAACCTCGTGCTGAAGCCTGGCAAGGAGATTTCGGCCGACGACGTCCGCGATGCCGATATATTATTGGTACGCACGCGCACGAGATGTGACGAACGCCTGCTGGAAGGTTCCCGCGTCGGACTCGTCGTCACCGCCACCATCGGCTACGACCACCTCGACACCCGCTGGCTGGAGAGCCACGGTGTGGAGTGGGCCAATTGTCCGGGCTGCAACGCCTCCAGCGTGGGGCAGTATGTGAGGAACAGCCTCTTGCAACTGAAGCGGCAACGGGGACTGCGGATAGGGGAGGCGACGATGGGCATTGTCGGCGTGGGGCATGTGGGTACGGCCGTCCTCGAAGCCGTGCCGTCCTTGGGGCTGCAACGCATCCTCCTCAACGACCCGCCCCGCGAGGTCGCTGGTGAACTGCCTCCCGAAGGCTATGTGTGGAGTTCGCTCCGGCGCATCGTGGAGGAGGCGGACATCATCACCTTCCATACTCCCCTGACCCTAAACTCTGAGTGCTCCACCTTCCATCTCGCCGACAGCGCTTTCTTCCAGCAGCTTGCCCTCAGCCGACGTCGCGCCGGGAAAGAGGGCGTGGTGCTCATCAATGCCGCGCGGGGAGGAGTGGTGGACGAGGAAGCTTTGCTCCGTGCCATGGACGACGGCTCGGTAGCCCATGCCGTCATCGATACCTGGGAGGGCGAACCCGACTTGAACCGCCAGCTGCTCCGCAGAGCCTTCGTTGCCACCCCGCACATCGCCGGTTACAGCGCCGACGGCAAAGCCAACGCCACGCGGATGACCCTTCAACGCGTCTGCCGCTACCTGCACCGCCCCATGGATTTTGACATCCAGCCCCCTGCCTTGCCGGACGACTTCCGCCCCAGTGTCGACCCCGAAGAACTGGCCCTGCAACTCTACGACCCCTTGCAGGATAGTTCGCGGCTGAAGGAGTCGCCGTCCGACTTCGAACGCCTCCGAGGGGCTTATCCTCTGAGACGCGAGTTTGCCTAAACGGCCAAAAGACTGACATTTCTTGCACACTGGCGGCCTGTTTGTGCACTCTTGTGTACTTTTTTCAACTTTTCTTTGGCGTTTTGAAAAAAATGCCTTACCTTTGCGCCCTGAAATTAAGAACTTAAATAGAATTATCCATTAAACATTATTTATTATGTCTGAAATTGAAAGCAAAGTAAGAGATATCATCGTCGACAAGCTTGGCGTTGATGCAGCAGAAGTAAGTGCAGAAAAGAGCTTCACCGGTGACCTGGGTGCAGATTCTCTGGATACTGTAGAACTCATCATGGAGCTGGAGAAGGAATTTGGCATTACTATTCCTGACGACGACGCTGAGAAGATTTCGACCGTCGGCGATGCTGTTGCTTACATCGAAGCTCATCAGTAAGAATTTTATTTCCACAAACACTGCGTTGACGAGTCAACGAGTTCAAGGGAGTCGCAGATTTCCAATTGAAAACTGCGCGTCCGAGTTGACTCGCTAACTTGTCAACGCGTTTTATTGTACCTGTTTCACCCAAGGAATAATTCCGCATATCTATATATCATTTATGGAACTTAAAAGAGTTGTCGTTACAGGTCTCGGAGCCGTGACGCCGTTAGGTCTTTCGGCCGACGAGACTTGGAAGAATATGCTGGCAGGAGTCAGCGGAGCAGCACCCATCACCGGCTTCAATCCCGAGAAGTTCAAGGCGCAGTTCGCCTGTGAGGTCAAGGGATTCAACGGCGAGGACTTCGGTATCGACCGCAAGGAAGCCCGCAAGATGGACCGCTACTGCCAGATGGCCATCGCTGCCGCACAAATGGCTATCGAAGACTCCGGCCTGAACCTCGAAGCTGTGAACAAGAACCGCGTGGGTGTCGTCTATGGCGTCGGCATCGGTGGCATCAAGACCTTCGAGGAGGAGATTCGTGGCTACGAACGTTGCGCCGAGACCGTCGGTCCCAAGTTCGGTCCCTTCTTCATCCCCAAGATGATTGCCGACATTGCTGCCGGACACATCAGCATCATGTACGGTTTCCATGGTCCTAACTACGTAACCACCTCGGCTTGTGCTTCCAGCACCAACGCCCTGGCCGATGCTTTCAACCTCATCCGTCTGGGCAAGGCCGATATGATTGTCAGCGGTGGTGCCGAGGCTGCCATTACCGAGGGCGGCGTTGGCGGATTCACCGCCATGAAGGCCCTCTCTACCCGCAACGATGAGCCTGAGAAGGCCAGCCGTCCTTTCAGCGCCAGCCGCGACGGTTTCGTCATGGGTGAGGGCGCTGGCTGCCTTATCCTCGAGGAGCTGGAGCACGCCAAGGCACGTGGTGCCAGAATCTACGCCGAATTTGCAGGCGAGGGCATGAGCGCCGACGCACACCACATCACCGCTTCTCACCCCGAAGGACTCGGTGCCAAGCTCGTCATGCAGAACGCCCTGGAGGACGCTGGCATGAAGCCCGAAGACATCGACTACATCAATGTACACGGAACCTCCACCCACGTGGGCGACATCTCTGAGGCAAAAGCCATCAAGGAGGTGTTCGGCGACTGGGCCTACAAACTCAATATCTCCAGCACCAAGTCCATGACGGGCCACCTCCTCGGTGCCGCCGGAGCTGTGGAAGCACTGGCAAGCGTGCTCGCCGTGCAGAACGACATGATTCCGCCGACCATCAACCATGAGGACGACGACCGCGATCCCGAAATCGACTACGACCTGAACTTCACGTTCAACAAGGCCCAGCAGCGCACCGTGCGTGCTGCACTGAGCAACACCTTCGGCTTCGGCGGACACAACGCCTGCGTCATCTTTAAGAAATACGTCGACTGAGAAACGTATTAAAACGAGAGACACCCTGTGTTCCTGAAAAACAATGCCATAGACCGCATAAGGCTCTCCTTCCGGAAGGACAAGGAGCTTTATGCGGCCTTTCGTGAAATTCTCGGCTTCTATCCCCACCGCATCAAGTTCTACAAGCAGGCCCTGATGCACAAGTCGGCCTCCAGCCGAGGAGGCAAAGGTACGGGCGAGCACAATGAGCGACTGGAGTTCCTGGGCGATGCCATCCTGGAAGCCATCACCAGCGACCTCCTCTACCATCAGTTCGACGGGAAGCGCGAAGGCTTCCTCACCGACACCCGCAGCAAACTCGTACAACGCGACACCCTCAACCGCCTTTCCCGCGAGATGGGTCTTGACCGACTCATCCGCAGCAGCAGCCACTCCAATGCCCACAACAGCTACATGGGCGGCAATGCCTTCGAGGCACTCGTCGGAGCCATCTATCTCGACAGGGGCTACGGCGCTTGCATGTACTTCCTGCGCAAGCGCATCATCGGCCAGTTCCTGAACCTCGAGAAGGTGGCGCACAAGGAAGTGAACTTCAAGTCCAAGCTGATAGAGTGGACCCAGAAGAACCGAGTCCAGTTGGAGTTCCGTCTGGTGGAGGAACTGCGCGACAACCACTCCTCTCCCGTCTTCGTCTCCCGCGTGGTGCTCGAAGGGCTGGACTGCGAGACAGGGCGCGGCTATTCCAAGAAGGAGAGCCATCAGCAGGCAGCCCTTGCCACCCTGAAACAGCTCCGGTCGGACAAGGAACTCCTGAAGGCCATCTTCAAGGCTCAGGCAGAGCGAACGATTGCCAGCGAGGAGGCAGAGGCCGTGGACGTGGACCCTGAATAACACTTTTTAAACTCATCTTTTTGGCAGTCCTCTCATTTTAGTGTAATTTTGCGGCCAAAATGAGTCTGACACGTATTCTACGCCCCGTCTTTGCGTCCCGATACCGAAAAATCGAGTCGTTTGGACAAGAAACCGAAGCCTTGCAAATGAAGGTGCTTCGGAGGCTGTTGCATTTGGCAAAGGACACCGAATGGGGACGGCAACACGATTTTGCCAATATCCTATCTTACGAACAGTTTGCGGCCTCTTCGCCCGTCAACGGCTATGACGACCTGAAGGGCGCCATCGACCGGATGCGCCACGGCGAAAGCGACGTACTCTGGCCGGGACGTGTGCGCTGGTATGCCAAGTCCAGCGGAACGACGAACGACAAGAGCAAGTTCATTCCCGTTTCGCCGCAAGGCCTGAAGGATACCCACTACGCCGGAGGACGGGATGCGGTAGCCTGCTATCTGCACCACAATCCTGAGAGCCGTGTCTTCGACGGCCGCAGCCTTATCCTCGGAGGTTCCCACGCTCCTAACTACAATGTGAAAGGATCGCTCGTGGGAGACCTCAGCGCCATCCTGATAGAGAACATCAATCCGTTGGTGAACCTCGTCCGCGTACCCAGTAAGCCGACCGCCCTGCTCAGTGACTTCGAACTGAAGCGCGACCGCATCGCGCACGAGGCTTTCAAGAAGAACGTCACCAACATCAGCGGCGTCCCCTCGTGGATGCTTTCCGTGCTCAACCGGGTGCTGGAAGTATCAGGGCGGGAACGCATCGACCAGGTGTGGCCGAACCTCGAAGTTTTCTTCCACGGCGGCGTGGCTTTCACGCCCTACCGCGAGCAGTACCGCCGACTCATCCAGAGCCCGAAGATGCACTATTTGGAGACCTACAACGCCAGTGAGGGTTTCTTCGGCGTACAGAGCGACCCCGCCGACCCTGCCATGCTCCTGATGTTGGACTACGGAGTCTTCTACGAGTTCATTCCCATGGACGAGTTTGGCACAGATAACCCCACCGTGCTGCCTCTTTGGGGCGTCCAGCCGGGCAAGAACTACGCCATGGTCATCTCCACCAGCAGCGGCCTCTGGCGCTACCTCATAGGCGACACCGTCCGCTTCACCTCCACGGCTCCCTATAAGTTCGTCATAACCGGGCGCACGAAGTTCTTCATCAACGCCTTCGGCGAGGAACTCATCGTGGACAATGCCGAACAAGGACTGCAAGTCGCCTGCGGCCAGACAGGTGCTGAAGTGCTTGAATACACCGCCGCGCCCGTCTTCATGGACAAGGAAGGGCATTGCCGCCACCAGTGGCTCATCGAGTTCTCTCGCGAGCCCGACGACCTACAGCACTTTGCCGACTGCCTCGACCAGGCACTTCAGACCATCAACTCGGACTACGAAGCCAAGCGCTACAAGGACATCACCCTTCAGAAGCTCGAAATCATCCCTGCCCGTCCAAACCTCTTCCACGACTGGCTGCGCAGTCGCGGCAAGCTCGGCGGACAGCACAAGGTTCCCCGTCTCAGCAACAGCCGCGAGAACATCGAGCAAATGCTCGCTCTCAACACATGAAGGCCGCCATCGTAAAGACGTATTTCCCGAATGATAACCCAGTCGAATAATTCAAGTTTTCTTTAGAGGAAAGGTTCCCCTCCGTTGGGTGTGCCGCATATTTGCGGCAATCTCCCCCTCCTCCTTCTTCAACTCAGCCTAAGAACATGGAACAGCTCAACCATCCATCCCCGTCCCAATACCCTCTCCGTGGAGCCCGCGACCACCGCGCCCGCACACAGAGCCGTTCCCTATTATCCATTTTCTACCTTCTCTTCTTCATCATCTTCGTCTGCGCCTGCGCCAGCCTTGGCAACCCCGACGGCGGCCCCTATGATGAGACTCCGCCGAAGGTCATCCAGGCTACACCCGCAAACCAGGCAACGAACTCCGATAAGAAGAAAATCAGCATCCTCTTCGACGAGTACGTGAAAATCGAAAATGCCAGCGAGAAGGTTGTCGTCTCCCCGCCCCAGGAGGAGATGGCCAATGTGCGGGCCGACGGCAAGCGCATCAAGATTGAGCTCTTCGACACCCTGCGCTCCAACACCACCTATACCATCGACTTTTCCGACGCCATCGTGGACAACAACGAGGGCAACCCAATGGGCAACTACACCTACTCCTTCTCCACGGGCGAGCATATCGACACGATGGAGGTCTCGGGCTATGTCCTCGACGCTTCCAACCTCGAACCCATAAAAGGCATCTTGGTCGGACTCTACGAGGTCAACGAAGACAGCATCGTTCCCGATAGTTTCTTCCGGGTGAAGCCTTTCGACCGCGTCAGCCGCACCAACGGCAGCGGACGCTTCGTCATCAAGGGCGTGGCGCGCAACCGCCGCTATCGTGCCTTTGCCCTGAAGGATATGGACAACAATTTCCGTTTCTCCCAGAAAAGCGAAATCGTCGCCTTCGACTCCCTCCTCTTCGAATCGAGCTGCAAGCCGGACATCCGCCTTGACACCGTCTGGCGCGACTCCACCCACTACGACAGCATCCAGCCTGTCCACTATACCCACTTCTTCCCCGACGACATTGTGCTCCGTGCCTTCATGGAGGAAGGACAGGACCGCCATCGCCTCAAGGAAGAGCGTCCCGTTCCGGAGAAGTTCACCTTCTATTTTACCGCTCCCGCCGACTCCCTGCCCATCATCAGGGGTATCAACTTCGAGGGAGACGGAGGTTTCATCGTGGAACCTTCTTTGCGAGGCGATACCGTCACCTACTGGATTCCCGATACGACCCTCGCCTACAACGACACCCTCCAGTTCACCTTCTCCTTCCTCGACAGCGACACCCTGCACCAGCTCGTATGGAAAACGGACACCGTGGAACTTACCCCGAAAGTCACCCGCACCCAGCAACTGAAGGAGCTGAAGGAGGCCAACGAGAAGTGGGAGAAGGAACAGAAGAAGAAACAGAAGCGCAACAAGAACCTGCCCCCCGAGGAGAATCCCAACTTGGCGGTATATCTCAAAGTCGAGATGAAACCGTCGGGAGTCGTAGACCCGAACCAATTCCCGATGCTCACCTTCTCCGAACCCATCGACAGCATTGACTCCGCTGCCGTCCGCCTCCAGATCAAGGTGGACTCGCTCTGGAAGGACGAGCCTTTCGAGTTCCTGCGTTCCGAGACTTCGCCCCGGCAATTCCAGCTCTTCGCTGAATGGGACCTCAATCAGCAATACCAGTTCGTCATCGACAGCGCTGCCGTCCATGGGGCTCTCGGCCACCACAATAATGAAATCAAGCAGTCGATACGAACCCGCAAGGAAGAGGAATATGGCACCCTGTACGTCCACATCCAGAGCCCCGACACGGGCGTCGTCGTCCAGCTACTCAACAACAGCGACAAGCCGAGCCACTCCGTCCGTACTAATGCCGACGGGCGAGCCGATTTCTTCTACCTCAAGCCTGGCAGCTATTTCATGCGCTGCTTTGTGGACAAGGACGGCAATGGGGAATGGACGACGGGCGACTACGACGCAGGACGTTCGCCAGAGCCTGTCTACTATCTCCCTAAGGAAATCCCCGTCAAGGCGCAATGGGAGGTTGACCAGGACTGGAACCTGACCAAGGTGCCCCTCATGCGCCAGAAACCGCAGCGGCTTGTCAAGCAGAAACCCGACAAAGAGCGGAAAGTGCGCGAGCGCAACAAGGAGCGGGAACAGGCCTTGCGCAAACAGCGCAACCGCAAGTAGGCAGCAGGGTCAGCCTTTATGTGTAGTTTAAACCTTTGTCCGTTGCTGAGGTCAAACGGATAAATCCAAAATTTTCCGACTATGAATAGAAAACGCTTCATACCGCTAACGCTTCTTCTGACCCTGTTGCTCTGTATCGCTTCCCCGCTGCGTGCCCAAATCCCCTTGGAGAATACAGCTTTCAGCTCCGGGGAGAATCTGGAATACCAGCTCTATTTCAACTGGAAGTTCATCTGGTTGAAAGCCGGTACCGCCAATCTCAACATAACGGAGAAGAAGTACGACGGCAACACGGCCTACCGTTGCCACCTCATCACCACGGGCAGCAAGCGGACCGACAAGTTCTTCGTCATGCGCGACACCCTCGTCGGCTATATCTCGCAAGACCTTATCCCCCTCTACTATCGCAAGGGAGCACGCGAGGGCAAACGCTACTACATCGACGAGGTACGCTACGAATACCCTTCCCAGGGACAGACCCTCCTGCGCCAGCGCACCGTCAACTCCGAAGGCATCGTGCACGATACCATCAACACGACGCTCAACGAGGTCTATGATATGGTCTCCATGCTTATGCGTGCCCGTTCTTTCGACCCCACCCAGTTCCACGAAGGCCAGCGGCTGAACTTCTACATGGCCGACGGCAACAGCATCGACCCCCAGATCCTCATCTATCGGGGTAAGAAGAATTTCGAGATGGAACAGACGGGCGAGAAATACCGTTGCCTCGTCTTCTCATTCGTGGAGAAAGTAGGGAAGAAGGAGAAAGAAGTCGTCACTTTCTACATCACCGATGACAAAAATCACCTGCCTGTGCGCCTCGACCTCTTCTTGAGGTTCGGCACGGCAAAGGCCTTCCTCAAGAAAGCCGAAAACATACGCAACCCCCAGACTTCTATCATCAACTAAAATGAGCTTTTGAAATAAGAAGGTGCAGGCAAACGTTAATTACGCTTGTCTTAGTAATAGTTATCCCTCTTAAAAAGTAAAAAAATACTAAATCTAAGGTGTTTTTGTTATTAAATCCTCCCGATTTTTCCCTGAAACGTTTCAAAGTTGTAATTTTGTACACGTTCAACATCAATTAAATACATCAAGTAATGAGGGAAACCAGACAACTAACTCGTTCGGAATTTCAAGTTATGACAATTCTTTGGAACCTTCCGAATCAAGGTGGGTACACAGGTGATATTTTAGAGAAATACGAGAACCCTAAGCCCGCCTATACCACTTTGGCCACATTCCTTAAGATTCTGACAAACAAAGGCTATGTGAAATGCAGAAAAAAAGGAAGTAAGCTTTATTACCAGCCCTCTGTTTCGCAACAAGAGTACGCAAGCGTCTATCTGGCACCCGTGAAGGATACGTTCTTCCACGGTTCCACGCTGGACATGATGCGTTTCATGCTCAGTCATGAAGCCCTGTCTGATGAGGAAATCCAAGGACTCATCGACATCATCCATCAGACACAAGGAAAATAAAGGCAACCTTAATTCGTGCAATTCGTTGTGAAGAACAAGGAGCTGTGTCGATGACGACACAGCTCCTTTAATTTCAGTCGGAAAGAGGCGACTCGAACGCCCGACCCCTACGTCCCGAACGTAGTGCGCTACCAACTGCGCTACTTTCCGATTGCGGGTGCAAAGGTATAACATATTCTTCAAACAAGGAAGAAAAAACACTTTTTTTTCGTCTTTGGAAAACTTTTTCACGCTTTTCCTTGCAGGAACCATAAAAAAGGCCTACCTTTGCACCCGCAAAACGAAAGCAACGCCTTTCTGAAAGCAAAAAAGACATGGTGTCATAGCTCAGTTGGTAGAGCAAAGGACTGAAAATCCTTGTGTCCCCGGTTCGATTCCTGGTGACACCACACGAAGAAGCAACATCCCAGCGATGTTGCTTCTTCTGTTTCCTCCCGTCCTTCTGCTGTGGCGTTACGATTGCTCTAATCGTTTAAAAAGTGACCAGTGACCACCACGTCTTCTTGACTCGGCGGAATTTGAGGGAAAATGGGGCTTTAGAACGGGCGATGAAACAGGTTTTGGGGATGAATGGAGGTGCTTTTAATGATAATCATATACAATTTGGGGTAAAAGGGGCTATTTTAGCAGTCAAACGTGACCACTTGTAGGGGCGTTTGAATAGGGTTGAATTTTCATAATATATTGATAATCATGTATTTTATGTAATACGGTATAGTAGTTGACTATATTCTTCCGCCAGAGTGCAGAAGAGCCACTGGTAACTGGTCACTTTTGGTGGTCAAAATGGATGAGAAAGTGCTTAAGTCCCTCGTTTTACTCTCTTAAGTCTCTCGTCTTACCCTCTTAAGTCCCTCGCCTTACCCTCCTAAGTGTCTGCGCGTAGACTCTTAAGAGGGTTTTCGCTGGGGCTTCCTTGCTGCTACGATTGCTCTACTCATTCGCCTCTCACACAAATCAGTAAGAAAGCGATTCGTCTAATTCGCTTTCTATGTTAAAATCCAAATATTTTGACCATTATTTTTAGTTTTATGCCAATAATCTATATTCCGGGTTGTACACTTGCTTGTTTTTGACCATTGAGGTGACAATATGGATTAGTTTGTTCTTGACGTTATTCATCGCCACAGGCATCTTTTTACCCCGTCCTATAAGCCGCTGGTAGTACTGGGCGATGATAGGATTGAAACGAACGGCAGCCAATGCAGCTTGCGTCAGCATGCCTTTTATGTGCCTGTTGGCCATGTAATGCACATGTGGATCCACATGCACGCTGGTGCCTGAGTCCTCGCCGAATGGAGCAATGCCATAGTAGCACGCTATACTCCTTGCGTCATAGTTGAACCTGCGGAAATTGTTTGTATACACCATCAGGCAAACTGCATTCTGGGTTCCAATACCAGGTACTGACGTTACTATATTGTACACCTCGGAGAGTTCGTCCGAGGACTCAATGAGCGATGCTATTTTCCTGTTGATCTTCGCAATCTCCCTATTGAGCTCAGAGACGATATGCCTTCCACTCTGGGCAATCACAGTCTTGGCAGCGGACTTCTTCGTCATAAGTCTCTTCTCGCCTCTGCGTACCTCAAAACTACATCTGTGCCTTACTACCATCTGTCTGTACAGATAGTACTCTCGCAATTGAGCCAGAGATTCACTAAGTGGTTCATAGACAACAGCCTTTTCGTGGTTCCTCATTGCGTATTCCGCAATCATGGCGGCATCTGCACGGTCAGACTTCAACCGCCTTATTCCCGAGGCATCTTTGATGCATTTGGCGTTCTCCAGCCACATGTCATATCCCTTACCATAGAGGTGGTTGCACAATGGCTTACTATAGTCACCAGTGTTCTCTCCACAGAAGAGCCACATTGATGAATCCATGCCGTTTGCATTCTTATCAACCCACTTGACAAGCTGCTTGTAACCGGACACGGAGTTCTTGAACTCATTGAAAACTCTCACTGATGTTTCGACTAGTCCTTCTGCAGAAATGATAGCCACATCAACTTTTTCTTTAGAGAAATCGATTCCAATAAATAAATTCTTCATACCTTTGTATTGTTAATTTATGAGAATTGGTCAATAGTTGTATGGACTAACACTCTAAAAAGGCTCTAGGCCGATAACTTTCTATCTGGTCTCTGCAACTATGTCGAGGAGGTCCTAAACGAATTATAGCCTCTGCGCTTGTGAGAATTCTGGTTTACCTCTTCGACTGACCGATTCTCCCTTCATACAACAAAGGTAAGAAACTGTCTTGAGTTGTCTGTTATCTTTCTTCTTATTTTTTATTTTATGCGACTGTCGTCGCAATCCTCGGCAAAGTTAGAGCTTTGTGAAATTGTTTTAAAATTAGCAAAAAAATCCTCTGGTGGGCTTCTAGGGCAGGTCTGTTCGGGATATATTGCGTAAATTTGCGCATCAATCGACGCGACAAATGACAATTTAATGATTTGGATATGGAGAATTTGAACTTTTTGGAAGAGAAGATACTGAGCGAAGGAACGGTGAAGCCGGGCAATATCCTGAAGATTGACAGCTTCCTGAATCATCAGATTGACGTAGGTATCATGCGCCAAATTGCCAACGAACTGAAACGGCGCTTCGGCGACGTGGAGGTGAACAAGGTGCTGACCATCGAGGCCAGCGGCATCGCCATTGCCACGATGGTGGGCAACCTGTACGACGTGCCCGTGGTGTTCGCCAAGAAGAGCGAGACGGCCAACAGCACTGACGACAAGTATGTGTCTCATGCCTACTCGTTCACCCACAAACGAATGAACAGCGTGTTCGTGTCGAGACCTTACCTGCACCCGACGGACCGCGTGCTGATTGTCGATGACTTCCTGGCCGACGGTCAGGCGGCTCATGCGCTCATCGACTTGGTGCATCAGGCAGGCGGCGAGGTGGCTGGCATCGGCATCGCCGTGGAGAAAGGTCAGCAGACGGGTGGCCGTCAGTTGCGCGAAGAGGGCTACAGGCTGGAGTCGATAGCCATCATCGAGGAGATGGACTGGCAGACGCAGACCGTCCGATTCCGAAACCAGAATAACTAACCAAAAACCATAACGTTATGGAAAGAAACGAAAACTTGACAGAGCAGAACAAACGGTTCATGCGCGAGGCCATACGATTGGCCAATGAAAGTGTGGAAAGGGGAGGAGGCCCCTTCGGAGCCGTCATCGTTAAGGACGGCGAGATTATTGCCGGAAGCAGCAACAGCGTAACCATCGACAACGACCCGACGGCCCATGCCGAGGTGAACACCATTCGTCAGGCGTGCAGGAAGCTGAACACCTTCGACCTGAGCGGCTGTGAGATTTATACGTCGTGCGAGCCGTGTCCGATGTGTCTCGGTGCCATCTACTGGGCGCGTCTCGGCCGTATCTTCTATGGCAACACGCGCAAGGATGCCCGCGACATAAATTTCGCCGACGACTTCATCTACGAGGAGCTGGAGCGCCCGATGGACGATCGCACAGTACCCGTCATCCCTTTGCTGCGCGAAGAGGCTCTCGCCACATTCCGTATGTGGGAAAAGAAGGCCGACAAGACCGAGTATTGAATTCAAGTTTCGCAAGTACGCTGTGTTTTCGTAAGACAAAGCCGCAGCATGGCTTGATAGGGGCTCCTGAATTATCAAGCGAGCAAGGTCGAGCGCTTGAAGTGTCAAGCGAGCAAGGTCGAGCGGCCAGCCATTTAATGGCTGGCTATCATCATCTGATGCCTACGGCATCGAATTAACGGAGTTTGCAAAATTGAGGTATTGAATAGGAGATGCCAGCGGCAAAGACATGTTTTTTCTAAAGACTGGAAGGCTCAAATCTTTGCCAGCCGGATTTCCCCGGAACCGTAGCAGAGGTGGTGCTGTTTGTCATAGAGCACGCAGAACTGTCCGGGAGCCACGCCTTGCAGCGGCCGTTCCGTCCGCACCTCTACCATACCGTCCTCCTGAGGTGTCACGAGGGCGGAGCAGAAGTCGGGCGTGTGGCGAATCTTCAGGGTAACGGGGTATGCCCGTCCGAGTTCTGTGAAGGGGTTAATGGTCAGGGCGTGGAAGGCCTTGATGAAGAAGTGGTCGGAGTAGGCACTGGCGGGGTCGTAGCCGTGAGCCACCCAGAGGATGTTTCTCTTCATGTCCTTCTCTACCACATACCACGGGCCGCCGCCGAAGCCGAGTCCCTTGCGTTGGCCGATGGTGTGGAACCAGAGACCGCGATGCAGCCCCAGCACGCGTCCCGTCTCGCGGTCGATGACTTGTCCCAGCTGTTCGCCTAAGTACTTGCGTATGTAGTCGTTGTAGTCAATCTTTCCGAGGAAACAGATGCCCTGGCTATCCTTGCGATGGGCGGCGGACAGGTGTTCGCGCTCGGCAATGGCACGCACGTCGGCCTTGGGCAGATGGCCGATGGGGAAGAGCGCTTTCTGGAGTTGCCATGGTTGCAGTTGGGCGAGGAAGTCCGTCTGATCTTTAACGGGGTCGGGACTGGTACAGAGCCAAATGCGCCCCTCCTCGTCCTCCTCGGTCTGGGCATAGTGCCCCGTGGCAATGATGTCATAGTTGTGACCCACGCGTTCGTCGAAGACGCCGAACTTGATGAGGCGGTTGCACATGACGTCGGGGTTGGGTGTCAGCCCTTGGCGCACCTGGGAGATGGTGTAATCCACGACCTTGTCCCAGTAATCCTTATGCAGGTCAACGACTTGCAGCGGCAGACGGAATTTGGCTGCTACGGCGCGCGCCATTTCCAAGTCTTCCTCTATGGTGCAGGTGAAGTCGGTGCTGTCCCTGTCCGGGCCGATTTGGATGTACCATAAATCGGGCCTGATACCTTGTTCCACCAGCAGTGCCACTGCTACAGAGCTGTCCACCCCGCCACTGAGCAGCGCTGCTACTTTCTTTCCTTGTAAGCCTCTCATATTCCTGTCTGTTCGTTATTGCGGCACAAAGGTACAACAAAAAGCTGGATACTTCGAGCTGGGTGCCCTACTTTTATGGCGTCTTCAGGCCGAATGGCCTGTTTTTCGGTTCTTCTCTACACGTATCGCCTGAACATGGCCTGATACGCTTCGGCCTTCTTTGTGAGCGACATGGGATAAGCCCTCGAGGAACTTGGCAGTCGGTAGAGTTCAATGTCGCGGATAGGAGAAGAGGTGAAGGTGCCGACTTTAGGCAGTGTCACTTTGCCTTTGTCGTCTTTCATGGACAACGCGAGGGCGATGGTTTCGGTTGCTTTCTCGCCGGTTGCTATGATGGCTTTGAGCTCTGGAAGACTGTCCGTCATGGCGAGTATGTCCGTGGCTTCGACCACTTCAAGAAATTTGTCCGAAGCGTTGTCGGCTAGACGTCGGACGGCTATGGCGGCGTCGAAGAATCCGATGCCGTACTGCTTCAGGTGGGGAACGATGCTTGAAAGGTCGAACGTTTTTGCTCCGGGCAACAAAAAGTGTTGTGCGTCATCGTAGAACGCCAACCCTTCAATGCGCCAATGGTCATTGATGAAGTTGGGGTAGAAGAAGTCCATGCACCAGCGTTTACGGGGAGGAGGGAAAGAACCAAGAAACAGCACGCGGGTATTTTTGGGAAGAAAAGGTATCAACGGATGCCACTCTACGGGGACTGCGTCTGCGGAGAGGGTGGGAGAGGGTGTCGCCGTTGCCTTGTTGAGGAAGGTGTCTTGTGCCCAGAAAGCATTGTCGGTGCTTTCGATGGCCTTCTTGGCCAATTCGAGTAAAGAAGCTGTGGTTGTCATTGCGGCTACAAAAGTAGGCGAAAAAAAGATGCCAAACAAATTTTGCTCGCAAAATCTCTTCTTCTCTTATTATATATTATAAATGTACGCGCGCGAGCCTCTTGACTCAAGTCATTGAAATTTGAAAAAAGTGTGTTTTTGGACAAAAAAAGTTGATGAAAGGCTTGCAGGAATGGAAAAGTCGTCGTACCTTTGCACCCGCAAACGAGCCACGGCCACCCTGATTTTTCAGGGGTATAGGCTACGCTCTCTCCGCTTCGCGCGGGAATCGTTCTTTGAAAGGTTGACCTAAGAGACAAGAGTAGTACAGGAAACAAGAAACGAACCGTCATTTCTGACGCCCGAATAAGAGGTCATCTCGGGGTGGATGTCTTGGTTATACAGACAAAGCGGTGCGTGGCTTTTGCCACGCCATCGTAAAGATATTCTACAATGAAGAGTTTGATCCTGGCTCAGGATGAACGCTAGCTACAGGCTTAACACATGCAAGTCGAGGGGCAGCATGATTCCAGCTTGCTGGAATTGATGGCG
>Ga0310696_10001101_pt1 | contig 39762 bp, 29 predicted proteins | sample AusTroGonzalo_MG_4_FD_203885 | JGI IMG/M metagenome (GOLD analysis project Ga0310696, IMG submission 203885) | Bovine rumen microbial communities from tropical cattle in Woodstock, Queensland, Australia - Gonzalo_02 (v2) (version 2) | ecosystem: Host-associated > Mammals > Digestive system >... | reverse complement strand
CAAGCCTACACGCTCGGCACCGCCACTGGTCATCACACTCTTGTCGTCCATATTGTACAGAGCGTACTTGATAGACGAAGAACCGCAATTCAATACAAGAATTTTCATATTTTCTTAACTCTTAATTCTTAACTCTTAATTACTTCTTGGCGTCCATAGCCTGACAAGCGGTGATAGCTACCAAGTAGTAGATATCCTCTACAGAGCAACCACGAGACAGGTCGTTCACAGGACGAGCAATACCCTGGAGGATAGGACCAATAGCAGTAGCACCTGCCAAACGCTGAACCAACTTATAGGAGATGTTTCCTACCTCAAGGCAAGGCATTACAAGCACGTTGGCCTTACCCGCGATATCAGAACCAGGAGCCTTCTTAGAACCTACAGCAGGAACAAGAGCAGCATCAGCCTGCAGCTCACCATCAATCTTCAGAGAAGGATCGAGCTCCTTAGCCAACTTAGTAGCCTCAACAACCTTGTCAACTACCTCGTGAGAAGCAGAACCCTTAGTTGAGAAGCTCAACATAGCCACGCGAGGATCAGCAAAACCAGCCACGCTCTTAGCAGTCTGAGCCGTGCAGACAGCAATCTGACTCAGTTGATTAGCATCGGGCATAGGCGTTACAGCCACATCACCGAATACCAACACACCATTCTCGCCATACTCAGGCTTATCGGTAATCATCAGCATAGCACCGCTCACGCAGGTGATGCCAGGAGCACATTTAATGATCTGCAGAGCAGGACGCAGGGTCTCACCCGTTGTTGACAATGCGCCTGAAATCTGACCATCAGCACCTTCGGTCTTGATGATCATACAACCCAGATAGAGAGGATCCTTCACCAACTCACGAGCCTTTTCGATAGTCATACCCTTCTTCTCGCGGAGTTTCTGCAGAAGCTGAGCCAGTTCCTCACTCTTCTCATAGTTCAGCGGGTCAATCAGAGTAGCCTTATCGATATGAGTCAGGCCCTTCTCCTTAGCCAATGCATGTACCTTCTCAGGGTTACCAATCAGAATCAGGTCTGCGATGTCGTCTGCCAGCACACGATCGGCGGCAGTCAGGGTGCGCTCCTCTTCAGCCTCAGGGAGCACGATGCGCTGCTTGTTGCTCTTAGCACGCGCAATGATTTGTTCAATTAATCCCATAGTTTGTGTGATTTTAACATATTTGAATAGATGTTTGCAAAATTACAAAAAATAATCCGAACATCAGTCAGATATTCGGATTTTTTCATTATTTAATACAATTCACTTCATCAGTTCGGTCAGCTCTGCCTCCAGTTCCTCGGCCGAAAGGCGCAGATGGAACATACCATTATGAGCCGTACTGATGCTGCCAGTCTCTTCCGACACGATGACACAAAGGGCATCACTCTCCTGTGACATGCCCAAAGCAGCCCTATGACGCAGTCCCAAATCCTTTGGGATATCCAAATCATGACTCACCGGCAGAATACAACCAGCAGCCTTGATGCGGTGGTTACTGATGATCATAGCACCGTCATGGAGTGGTGAGTTCTTAAAGAAAATATTCTCTATCAGACGCTGGTTAATCTCTGCATCAATCACATCACCCGTTTCCACAATATCATCCAAAGGCACGTTATGCTCAACCACTATCAGCGCTCCCACCTTACCTTTTGCCATCTGAATGGCAGCCATCACGATAGGAATGAGATTCTTTTTGCGCTGAGCCATATTACGCTCCTCCGCATATCTCGGCGAAAACATGCGCATCAGTGTACGTATACGTCTATGGGCACCAAGATTATACAGGAACTTACGAATATCTTCCTGGAAAATCACGATGATAGCGATGACACCAACCGATACCAGTTTATCGAGGATAGTACCCAGCAGTTTCATTTCCAGAACCTGAGACACAAAGACCCATACCAAGATGAATATCATGATACCCACAAAGATATTTAGCGAGCGTGACTCTCGCATAACCCTGTAGGTATAAAACAGTATCACCGCCACCAACAGGATATCAATGATGTCTTTGATTCCAAATTCTATCATACGTTATAATTACGAGTTAAGCGCCTTGAATATCTTCACACACTCCACAGCCTCTTTCACGTCGTGTACCCTCAGGATATCAGCACCTTTCATCAGTGAGACAGTGTTAAGCACCGTTGTGCCGTTCAGGGCCTTACTCTGATCAGACTGCAGTAGTTTGAAGATCATTGATTTTCTGGAGATACCTACCAGAAGGGGCAAGTCCAACACCTGAAGTTTCTCCATCTCATTCATCAGGCGATAATTTTCTTCCACCGTCTTTCCGAAACCGAAGCCTGGATCCAGTATTATATCTTTTTGTCCCATATCACGCAGGATCTGCACCTTCTTGGCAAAAGCCATGAGCGTGTCGTGCAGGTCCTTCTGTACCGACATTAATATATAAGGTACGCGCAAACGGGCCACCATACGGAACATAGCCTCATCGGCACCCTCACTCACGTCATTGATGATATCGGCGCCAAACTCCTCAACAGCCATCTTTGCCACATCAGCACGGAAGGTGTCAATCGACAAGGGCACATCAGGCTGCACACGCCTGACCACACTCAAGGCCATACGCATACGATCCATCTCTTCCTGAACGGAAACATCCGCCGCACCGGGCCTTGTGGAATAGGCACCCACATCAATGAAAGTACCACCTTGTGCCACAATCTCATCTGCCCTTTCAGCTATCTCGCGTTCCGTCTGCTTACGACTATCCGCAAAGAAGGAATCTGGTGTCGCATTCAAGATACCCATCACCTGCGGTTCGTTCAATTCAAGTAGTTGTCCCTTAATATTCAGCGTATATTGCATCACATTCTTCTTTTGCCTGCAAAATTAGCCAATAAATCCCAAATATGAGCAAGTAACGATGAAAAAGTTCACGTTTTTTTGAATTATATATTTTTTTTCGTAACTTTGCCAACCCATACACCTAAACATTGTATATTATGAAGAAATTACTTTTCGTCATTGCCACATTAGTACTAGGTATCAATATGGTTTATGGACAAGAGAAGAAAGTATTTGATGTCGTAGAGCAGATGCCACATTTCCCTGGTGGAGATGCGGCCTTGATACAGTTCCTCAAAGAGAACATCAAATATCCAGAGGCAGCCGAGAAGAACGGTATTCAAGGGCGTGTCATATGCACATTTGTTGTAAAAGACGATGGTTCCGTCACCAACGTTCAGATTCTTAGATCTGTAGATAATTTGCTCGACAATGAGGCTGTCCGCGTGATACAAGCTATGCCGAAATGGGTTCCAGGCAAACAGAACGGAGAACCCGTCTTTGTAAAGTATACACTTCCCATCACTTTCAAGTTAGATACCCCAAAGTCTCAACCGCATATGGTTAAGGTCGTTGATACGGTAGTACCTGATACAACACCAGTCTCAACAACGAAAGTATTTGACGTAGTAGAGCAGATGCCACAATTTGGCTCTTACACATACAAGAAGTTTATCCCAGACCCTCAGAATCCCCAAAAGGGTACTTACGTAACCAAAACAGAATCTGGAACAGCAGGTCTTCTGGCATTCTTAAATAGAAACGTAAAATACCCCGTTAAAGCTGAGGAAAACGGTATTCAAGGACGCGTACTATGCAGCTTTGTTGTTGAACGTGACGGTTCCATTACCGAAGTAAAAGTCATCAGGTCGGTTGACCCATCTCTTGACAAGGAAGCTGTACGTGTCATCCAAAGCATGCCCAACTGGATTCCAGGAATGCAAAAGGGGCAACCCGTTCGCGTGAAATTCACACTGCCTGTCACTTTCAGACTACAATGAACATACAAGAATTATACAAACTCTATCAGCAGCATCCGTGCATCACGACGGATAGCCGCGACTGCCCCGAAGGCAGTATCTTCCTCGCACTCAAAGGCGAGAAATTCGATGGTAATCAATATGCCGAAGGAGCACTTCAGAAAGGTTGCGCCTACGCCATCGTAGACAATCCTGAGGTGGCCAAGGATAGCCGTTTTATCCTTGTTGAGAATTGTCTGCAGACCTATAAGGACCTGGCCCGTGAGCATCGCCGCCAGTTCAACATCCCCGTGATAGGTATTACCGGTACGAATGGTAAGACCACCACAAAGGAACTTATCAAGGCCGTATTGTCAGAGAAATACAACGTGCTGGCCACAGAGGGCAACTTCAATAACGATGTAGGTGTGCCCAAGACGCTGTTCCGTCTGAACAAAGACCACGAGATAGCCATCATCGAGATGGGAGCCAGTCATCCTGGCGATATCAAGACACTGGTAGAGACAGCCGAGCCCACCTGCGGCCTCATCACCAACGTAGGCCGTGCTCACCTGCAGGGCTTCGGTTCGTTCGAGGGTGTCATCAAAACCAAGGGCGAGCTCTACGATTATCTGCGTACCCGTGAAGACGGACTCGTGTTTGTCAATGCCGATAATGATTACCTCTGCGACATGCTGACCGACGAGATGTGGTGTACCCCCTACTCTACCGACCCCGACAAGCAGTATGCCTGCATCTCAGGCGAGGTGGTTAGCTGTGACCCATTACTGAAATTCCGTTGGCGCAAGCCTTTGATGGAACTGGAAGAGACGGGTGCTTCGCAGAAATGGCATAAGGTACAGACCAACCTTATCGGTGCCTATAATATCGACAACCTGTTGGCTGCCATTGCCGTGGGTATCAACTTCAACGTGGATCGCAAGCAGATAGACCACGCACTGGAGAACTATGTTCCCACCAATAACCGTTCGCAACTCACGGAGACCGCACACAACCGTCTTATCGTGGATGCCTATAACGCCAACCCATCAAGCATGGCTGCTGCCCTGGAGAACTTCCAGATGGTAGTACCTCGTGAGGGTGAGACCAAGATGGCCATCCTGGGCGATATGCGCGAACTTGGCGAGGTGAGCATGGAGGAACATCAGAAGACTGTTGACCTGCTTGCAGCTTCCAGTCTGAAGGAGGTATGGCTCGTAGGCGAGGAGTTCGGAAAGACCAACACACAGTTCCGTAAGTTCAAGGATGTTGAAGAGGTGAAAGCCGAGATACAAAAAAATCGTCCCACTGGTCACCTTATTCTTATTAAGGGTTCCAACGGAACGAAGCTCTATCAGTTGCCCGAACTGCTATAACGCAGGTTTCAGGTACTGTTTCTTTATACGCGCTATCTGTTTCTCCAGATGGCGCGTTTTCTTATCCGGACGCCACTTGGGGAACACGTTCTTCACCGTATATTTTGCCGCCTCTTTCTCCGACATAACAGTCTCCGCACGGCGACATTGGTCGTTAACAACAAACTCTACCACATTCGACGACGGCGTAACCGCATTTCCCTCAGCATCCATCGTGTGATACTCGAAGAACTCATTATCCACTGAGCGGATGCCCTCTGGATCAAAACGCGTAGGCAATAGTTTGCCTGGAGTCTCCAACGTTGTGTTTAACCACGCACAACGCGGATGCGTATGCCAACCGCGGGCCAAGGCAAACAACGACACATCATTACGTACCGTACAATGATCGAACACATATCCCCAGTTTGTCGTGGATGTGCGAGGCGCAGCTATCACATTCTTGCCGGTGCCATCCTCATTACGTTTCTCCGTTACGATCAGGCAGCGGTTGAAATACACATCGCCCGCGCCGCAGATAAAATCCACCGTACCATGAATCTCAGAGTCCTCCATATAATGGCTACACTCCTCGCTATGACTGTAGTAGGTATCCTGATACGACAGCATCCTCACGCGCTTGAAGATGGTATAGTTACCCTTGTCCTGCCAACAGACGGCGCGTCCGGCAGGACCAGACCGATAATAGTCCAGCGCATTCTGAAGCGTCAGGTCTTGCACATAGGTGTTCCATCCACGGTTCAGGATTGTTGCCGTCTTACTGATACCCTCGTTCTCCACCGCAGGGGCGTTTTTGATAATCACGCCCTCCATGCTCTCGCCCACCAGTGCTATATTATGCCCCCATATCTGTGTCAGCGTACGATCACCCAGGTCATACACCCCATTGGGAATAAACACATACAGACGACTGGCAGCAGAATCCACATTCTGCTTGTTTGCCCTATCGATGGCCTCCAGAAGACTCTCCGCATTACCAGCTTCCACCACAATCTGCGCTTCCATCGTGGAAACCACAGCCAAGAATACCAACGATATGATTTGTTTCAGATATTTCATGTTTTAGTTAATAGTACTCATTTAACAAAAAATCGCCAACCTTCATTTCCAAAGATTAGCGATTTTTGTGGTGGTACCTCCAGGAATCGAACCGGGGACACACGGATTTTCAGTCCGATGCTCTACCAACTGAGCTAAGGCACCATTTTTGTATCCGCGTGCAAAGGTACAACAAAAATCTGACATATCATAACTTTTTCTTGAAAAATTTGCTTAATCCATAAAAAAGCACTACCTTTGCACTCGCTTTTCTGGAAATATGCTGGCTTTTGCGGGCTATTCCGTGAAGCTTTCGGGATGTAGCGCAGTTGGTAGCGCACTACGTTCGGGACGTAGGGGTCGGGCGTTCGAGTCGCCTCATCCCGACAGAAAAGCGGTAGGATCGTAAGGTCCTACCGCTTTTATTTTATTGAAAACAATCCTACTCTCCTGCCATTACTCATGCATAGAGAGCATCGCAGCACGGTTGATGCCAAGTTGCACGGCACGGTCGATAAGCTGCTGGTTGCGTCGCACTTCTCTCACGATGACATCATTTTTCTCCTTCAGCTCATCGCTCTTGTGAAACAGGTGCACCACCAATAGTCCCACAATAATCGCCAGCACCAACAAGGCTGAAGCCATCAAGATCATCAACATTGTCGTTTCCATATACCTTAATATTTATTTGACCTGTTATGGGCAGTGTCGAGCACAAACAATCCCACGACCATGGCGACAACCACCAGGGCGTAGATCATCAGGATTATGAAATTTGTCGTTTCCATATATTTATTTTCTTTATTTTCTTTTTTTTTATCATTGGACTTCTTTTTTAACCGGGGCTCCCAGACCACTCTCTTTTTATTTGTAGTCGAATTTCCAGTGGTCTGAGCTCCGGTGTCGCAGTCAACGTTTTTTGTCTTTTGTACGTGCTGCATCAGAAATTGTCAAAAAGGTATTAGTTATATAGAATACAGATATAGATATGTGAAAAGATTGATACTTAAATCCGAGTGCAAAGGTATAACAAAAAGTCCGTGCCCACAAGGGCACAGACAAATGGTCGGATGGTTTCAGACAAATAGTCGGATAAAAAGACGGTTCGTCGGATGGTATCGACGAAACGTCGGCTACTTATCGCTGTTTAGCGTCTGTTTATAGGTGGTAGGCGTCATGCCATATTTAGCGCGGAAATTGCGGGTAAAGGTGTCGGCATTGGTAAAACCGCTGGACTGACTGACCATCTCCACAGCGATGTCGGGCTGGTCGTTCATCAGTCGTACAGCATAGTCGAGACGCAGTTCACGGACATACGCCGGCAAGGACACGCTATCGCTACCTTGCGAGAAAGCGGCACCGATACGTTCCTTGGAAAGACCGGTATGGTCAATCAGCGTCTGACGACCGAAATCCGGTTTCAGGAACAACTGCTCATTCTCTATCAGGTCACGGAGACAGAGGAACAACTGTTCGTCTGTAAGTGTGGTAAGATCGGAGATACTGAGAGCCTCGCGTCCATTCTCAGGTGAAAGAGGAGCAGCCACATTCAGTTCCTTGTACTTCTTTTTATATTCCAATGCCTCGTTAATCTGATCCACGAGCACACGGTTTTTCTTCTTGGTGATACGCCACTGGCTGAAGATATAGACGGCAAAGGCCAGAATCAGCAGAGCCAGGATGGTAACGGCGATGCTCACAGCCGTTACAAGACGGTTCTCGGCACGCTGCTCCAGGATTTTGCGCTCCTTGCCCTGCGTGTCGTAGATGGTGGCAAGCTCAGCCGACTCACTACGCTTCTGTCGTACAAGGGCAGTATCATATACCTCTGCTATCTGCATCGCCACCCGCAAGGCCGAGTCCTGGCGCCCAGACAAGTAGTTGGCGCGGAACTTAGGCAACAGGTTATGGCCAATGGTCTCCAGGTCATAGTCATAGCCCCACTCCCTAATAAACTGGTCAAGATTCGTATAGATATCGGCAGCCTCGGCATAGCGCTGAGCCGATATCAGATAATCACAGCCATTGATACGTCCCTCAAGCCCCTGACCATAGTCACTCTGGGCATACTCGGCATAATAGCGGGCAGCCTCTGTCTTCTGGCCGCGCATCTGAAGAACCTGTGCACGATGAAGGGATACCAAGGCGCGCAATGCCTTCACCTCCTTTTCTATCACCCTGGGCTGTTTCTCATAGAGCGTGACCAGCGAGTCCATGCGGTCAACCCACACGCCAGCCTCATCCAAATGGTGATTGATATGGGTGACGGCGATATTCTCCAAAGTCTCAATACATGCGGCAATAGGCCTGCACGTAGAGTCGTTAGGCGTACGAAGCACCCATTGGTAGGCCTCGCTATAGCTTTTTGCCGCGTCACCGAGGCGTTCCAGCATCATCTGCGTATCACCCAGGCACAGATAAAGCGTCTGCATCTCAACTGGGCGCTGCGGACTGTCCACATCCTTCAGTTTCTCAATCAACCGAAGCGAGGTACGCATGGCGTTGTCATAGTCGCGATCAGTAGTCAGCATGATCACGAGGTTGGTACCAGCGTGAATATATTCCCAGAAGTCCTCGGCAGGAGGATTCTCGATCGCGTTGACACGACGGAAGCACTCGATGCACTTATCCATCTGTCCCATCTGGAAATAAGCCACACCACGATAGCCGTCGGCACGTATCGGTGAGAGCTCACCCAACTCGGCCAGACTATCCGTAACGGCAAGAAAATACTCGAAATCACCCGAAAACCTGGCGGCAAGGGCAATACTATCGGCATGGGTACGCTTGATCTTTTCAGGAATATCACCCTTTACCCTATCATCCTTTCCACCACAAGCCGTAAGCACCGTAAATGCAACAACGGCAACTATACCTATTATATATTTGTATACCAATACGCGGATTTGTTCCATTTTTCTCATTTCGGATGCAAAAGTAATCATTTTTCTCCAAAAATCGCATACTGTATCTATTTTTTCACAATTATCTTACCCCTTGCTCCTTACCCCTAAAAACAGACATAAGGTTCCAGTCGCCTGATAGCCTCCTCCGGAAACTCTGGCAGAAAGCGCAGGTCAGACAAGGAATGGAGAGGTCCGTGCTGACGACGATAGTCGATGATGGCCTTGGCCTGATAGTAATTGATATAAGGATGGCGCTTCAGTTCGTTTAATGACAGGCGATTGACATTCAGCTGATGCACATTGGATGCATTGACAGAGAAATATTTCTTTGCCTCTGAAGGGAAGTTTTCTATCTCGTCTAACTGATTGGTACTGACATAGCCTCCCAGTCTGCGTCCATACTCGGCAATCTTGCGCGAATAGTAACTGCCTATGCCTGGCACCTTTTTATATAAAGAGGTGTCGGCAGCATTCAAATCGATATGCTCACCCTCGGCAATCTTCACGGGAAAGCGCAGGGTGTCACGCTGGTGCTCCACTCGTTGCTCTACTTGTTGCTCTTCACGTTGTTCTTCCTTTATCAGCGTGGCAGCAGGCAGATAGTCGGCAGAGATATGGATATAAGGTTCCAGCTCACGATACTGCTTCACCGTGAGGCCATAGAGACGGGCAAAATCCTCTTTTTTACGATAGATACCGCCCGCTGCACGGTATTTATAGATATTCTTCACCTGCCAAGGTTGCAGACCCAGTCTGAGCAACTGGGTACTATCAGCCGTATTGGGGTCAAAGGCAAAACGTTCAAGGCGTTTCACGGGCTGCGCATAATAACTAGGATTTCTAGAACTTCTAGTATTTCTAGAATATCTAGTAAAACCAGATTCCACAGAAGCCTCCCTATCCTCTCCCAGAAGACAAATCACCAGAAAACATCCTGCAGCCACAGAGAGAAGAACCAGCAAGATGCGACGATCATGACGGTTCAGATAAAAAAGATCACTAAGTTTCATGTCAAATCACACCAAATTGATGTAAGAAGATAAGTAGAATACAGATGGGACAAACATAGCGCACAGCAAACAGGTAGATGCCGAAAAAACGGCCACGCAATGTGCCTTCATTGGTTAATTCATCCTTCACAATTTGCTTCGGCACATACCATCCCAGGAACAAACAGGTAAGCAGTCCGCCCGTAGGCAGGAATATCTGACCTGTCAGGAAGTCGAACCAACTGAAAACAGACTGTCCTGCAAAAACGAGCCACTCGCGTGTGTTGCCATAGGAGAGAGAGCAGAAAACACCTATCAGCGCACATAGGGCCGTAACAATACCAGCACCCCACTTTCTGGATATATTCAACTCCTCATGGAAGAAGGCGGTGCTAACCTCATGCAGTGACATCAGCGAGGTGAGAGCCGCAAGCGACAACAGAGAATAGAATAGCAATGCCACCAGTTCGCCTATCAGCGGAGCATTTGAGAATGCCTGTTGGAAAACATTTGGCAAAGTAATAAACACCAGACCAGGACCAGAATACTGACCAGCCAATTCCGGGTCGGCCAACTTACTGGCTGCATCAGGATAACTCGCAAAAAATGCCGGGAATATCATCAGACCCGCCAAAACAGCAATCAGCGTATCTATAGCCACAATCTGTACCGCAGATTTCGTAAGGTGTGTGTCGCGTTTGAAATAGCTGGCATAGGTACACAGACAACCCATACCGAGACTTAATGAATAAAAGGCCTGACCTAAGGCGCCAAGGAAGGTCTTACTGTCAACACCAGAGAAGTCCGGGTTAAACAAGAATGAGACACCTCGACTTGCACCTGGTAACAAGCACGAAGCCACAGCAATGACAACCAGCAAGATAAACAGCAACGGCATCATCAGTTTGGAAGCACGCTCAATACCTTTCTCTACCCCTCTGGAGATGATGAAATGACACATCAGCATGAATATCAGCATCCACAAGACAGGTTTCCAGGGATGAGCAGCAAAAGTATCGAAATAGTTTTTCACAAAAGAGGCATCACCATTCAGATGACCTGCCACAGACGCGTAGATATACTGTAGGCACCACCCCGACACTACAACATAATAGCCTGTAATCATGAAACCGGTGAACACACCAAACAGACCTATTAATCGCCAAGGTGTGCCATTGGCCAACTTTGAATAGGCACGAGCCGTGTTAGCCTGAGCCCTACGACCAATAATAAACTCATTGAGCATACAGGGTACACCCAAGATAACGACGCATGCAATATATATTAAAAGGAAAGCGGCGCCACCGTTCTGACCTGTCATATAAGGGAAACGCCATACATTTCCAAGTCCTACAGCCGAACCGGCAGTAGCAAGTATAATGCCTAATTTAGTTCCGAAATTAGCTCTCTCTGTAGTCATTCTTCTATAAACCTGAAACCCTATTTTTTAAAATCGCTTGCAAAATTATAAAATAATTTGTACTTTTGCATCCTAATTGAAAGTAAAAATACAAAAACAATGCGTTTTTTTAAGAAATATCCCTTTTCACTGCTCTGCATAGCGTTGGTATGGTATCTCTCCATTTGGTTCTTGCCACCAGATTACATCGAGCTGCCCAGCATCAACTTTCTGGACAAGTGGACCCACTTTGTGATGTACGGCGGCACCTGTTCAGTTATCTGGTTTGAATATCTGCGCAGCCATCAAAGCCTCAACAAACAAAAGCTCTTCCTTTGGGCGTGGTTGGCGCCATCTTTGATGGGCGGACTCATAGAACTTGTTCAGGCCTATTGCACCACCAACCGTTCAGGCGAATGGCTCGACCTTGCCGCCGACGTCTTTGGTTGCACCTTGGCCATCGGTGTAGGGCTACTGATATACCGCCTTCGCCCATCATCCAAGTAGTATTCTTGCTTTCTGACCGTGATAGAATACGGCTATAAATCATCATAACTACACTTATTCCTATTTTTTTTCTAAAAAAATGTTCATTTTCACGGAAATTATGTAACTTTGCACGTCAAAAAAGAAAAACTACGACGACCATGAACGAATACTACTATTACGGGTTGGCAGCCATGCTATATGTTACAACATGTTGGGTGTTTGTAATTATACGTTGGTTCCATACCTGTCAAGAGCCCAAGGAGCATCGATCTTATATCTGGCCAGACCGCAAGTTGCAGTGTCTGGTCTATTCGATGGCTACCCTGCTTTTACCTTATATTATTGATCCCACCAACGAAGCAGCATGGACACTCATGAAGAGCTACTATCCTGCCACCTATTATTTCTATACAGGTTTGCTGCTGCTATGCTATGCTGGCAGCGTCAAGCAGTGGAACAGATGGAAGCCCGTCAGTTGGGTAGCCGCCTGTATTGTCATCGCCACCATGCTCATACCCATTCTCAACGCCTGGCTACCCTTCGAATTCATGAGTTCTGAAGGCAGTCATTTCTGGCATTACGCCATTACCGTCGAGAGTTGTATCATGATGATCTTCTGTTGTCTGGCAATGTGGCAAGTATGGTGTTGGATTCGCGAGACGCGCGATGCCAATTACTCCAACCCCGACGATTTCCCCGTCAAATACGCCAGTATCGTTCTGGTCTACCCGTTCATTCTTACCCCACTGCTGTGGCCAGCCTATATCCTTGACTCACGCCAGATAATGGCTATCCTGCATATTCTCCTGGCTATCTTCAACATCGTACTGCTTATCACCGTCATGCCCGCATGGCGACGTAAGCATATGATGCCATCTACCGCAGAAGATGATAATGATGATAACAATACCAAGGAAGACGCCAGTATTGAAGAGCAGATAGAGCAGACAGCCCTTGAGATACGCAACTACGTCGAACAGCGACGTGCCTATCTAGACCCGCACCTAAAGGTTGACGATGTGGTGGAACACTGTCTGTTGGGACGCACCTATGTATCCATGACTTTCCAACGGCGCTTCGGTTCTTTTGCCAGTTACATCAATCATCTCCGCTTGGAGTACTACGAGCAATACATTGCCGATCATCCGAACGAAACCAAAGAAGCAGCAGCCCTTGCATCTGGTTTCAGTTCTTACAACGCTTATTACCGCGCAAAACAAAGAAAATAACATAGAAAGCCGATTTCTCGATGAAATCGGCTTTTTTTCGCATTTCTTGCAACTCCTGTACAATTTGCAATGTTTCTTGCATAGTGATGCAATAAACTTGCATGCCAAATGCAATGAACTTGTACAATTTTCAATGACCTTTTCTACCTTATATCAGTAATTTTGCACCACGAAACAAATCACATCCAACAAGGTTACCATAAACCTTAACCTTTTTATCACGAATATGTCAGAAAAAATAGATTATTTATTATCAAATCCCCTGATGATTATCCTCATGGGAATCATCATCATCTGTATGTATCTCTTCTTCCGACAATGCTGGAAGAATATCAAGGATCCCCAATAAGGATATCCTTCACATGATCCCAACGGACAACAATCTTTATATATATAATGATACAGACAAGAACGAGATCTAAGTCAAACATGAAAACAGTATTTATGCTGTTCTTGGTATTACTCACGGCAATACCAACTTGGGCATGGGACACTACGCCGAACAAAAAAGGCAAATACGACAAGTTTTATGAGCGCCCCACCCATTTCCCTGATTTCAAGCAACCAGGGACCTGGCCAAATGCGCAATATTATATGGTGATGCCTTCTATGAATTCCGTGCTATCACGGTATGCAACCAGGGCGGTGAAGAGGTGAACAACGAGAGCGAGGAGATTGAGATTGTTCGCGACATGACTCTCCCCATGCTGATTGCGACACCTACACCTGCCAGCGGTCATCAGGTATCAAATGGCGACAAGGCATATACAAAGAATGACCTGAAGGGCATGCCTGCCGGTGTGTACTTCCAACAGGTATTCTTCGACAATGGTCAGTCACGCGTCATGAAGATGACCCGTTAAGACCACAGTCATAAAACTACTAATCCTGCGAGGGTCACTTTCCGGAGTGGCCCTCCTTCTTTATTTTGACGGTATTCAGAAGTACTCTTAGAAAACAAAAATATTTACAAACCTTTCATGTCAATAAATTTTTCGCAACTGGGCTTTTTTTTAGGCCCCTAGAGTCAATTCGACGCTTCTTTTTAGCCCCCCCAAAAAAGCTGTATTTTACAAGAAAAAACCGGCAATTTCTGCATGAAAAAGAATTTACATATTACTACTCGGATCACATACATGGGATAATCATTTCAATAACATTGTCTCTTTCTACCTGATTCATAATCCCAATATATTCCAACATATGACTATATTGGTGATGAATTTACCGATAAAATCGGCCATTTTTGAAACATTTATTGCACCTCTTGTACAATTTGCAATGTTTCTTGCACACTGATGCAATAAACTTGCATGCCGGATGCAATGAACTTGTACAATTTTCAATATCCCTTTTCACCTTATATTATTACTTTTGCACCGTGAATTAAAATTCACGCATAAACAAGGTCATCATAAACCTTAACCATTCTTTTTACAGACATGTCAGAAAAGTTAGATTTTCTCTTATCCGATCCCTTGACAACGATTCTTTTGGTAATCATTGCCATCTGTGTGTATTTCTTCATCCGTGAATGTTGGCGCAACATCAAGGACACCTTATAAGAAACAAATTTCATCCATTTCAACGGCGCAAAACTTAGTTCTATATATGTATAATTCAAACACAATGCAACAAAAAACAATTCATCTGGCGAGGGCAACTATGACGCTGCTCCTCGTCATGTTCACCTCCTTAGGAGCGTGGGCAACAGGTGGTACGCTTGCTGGTACAGGTACGAGCAGCGACCCCTATGTGATTGTTGATGCTGACGACTGGGCAACCTTCGTCAATTGGATCAACAACAGCAACAGCACTTATGGAAACAAGTGCTACAAGTTGGGGGACAACATCACCATCTCTTCGATGGCAGGAACCTCTAACTACAAGTTTAAGGGAACCTTCGATGGCGATGGCCATACGATAACCCTCAACAATCTGACCTCAACCGGAGAGTTCTGTGCTCCCTTCCGCTATGTTGATGGTGCTACTTTCAAGCGCATCCACACCACGGGAACGGTTAAAGCAGGTTCTCACACTTCCAACGACAAGTACCGCACTGGTCTTGTTGGTGATTGTAGAGGTACAACCACCATTACCAACTGCTGGAGCAGCGTGACTATTACCAGTGAGATCAACGAGGATGGTACCCACGGTGGTTTCGTAGGTGTTGTCAATGGCGGCACACTCACCATCACTAACTGTCTTTTCGACGGTAGCATCACTGGCGCCAACACCTGGGCTAACGCAGGTTTTGTAGGTTGGACAGGTGGTTATACTACCAACATCACCAACTGTTTGATGTTAGGAACCATGAACGATAATTCCAAGAATGGTGCTACATTCATGCGTGGTAATAGTGATAACACTGCTTCAAACATCAAGGTCAACAACAGCTACTACAATACTGCTCACGGAACAGTACAGGGTACAGCTATTGGCAGCAAGGAAAATAGTGATTTGCTAACCGCTCTTGGCGATGGTTGGGAAATCAGCGGTGGCAAACTTGTTCCCATTATGAGTGCCAAGAACCTCACTCTCGCTACCATTAGCGGACTGGCTTCACCTTATTATTATTGGACAGGCAGCCCCATTGTTGTAAACTATACCGTCAAGGACGCCAACAACAATACGCTGACTCAAGGTACAGACTATACTGCAACTATTTCACCTTCTACCGTACAGGAGGTTGGTGAATACACTTTGACCATTACCGGTAAGGGGACATATACTGGCACCAAGGTCGTTTCTTTTGAAGTACGCAGAGTTCTTTCCGGTAGCGGTACCGCTACCGATCCTTATCTGATAGGCAGCGTTACCGACTGGGAAACCTTCGTTGGCTGGATTAACAACGAGAACAGCACCTATCGCAGCAAATACTACAAGCTCACTGCCGACATCAATGTGACCTCGACGGTAGGAACCAGCGACAACAATTCCTTTAGAGGAACCTTCGACGGCGACGGCCACACCATAACCCTCAATCTGACATCCGATGGTGACTACTGTGCACCATTCCGCTATTGCCGCTCTAATGCTACTTTCAAGCGTATACATATAGCGGGCACTATTAATACAAGCCACAAATACGCGGCAGGTCTTGTCGGCAGTCAAAATAATAGCACTTTGAATATCACCAACTGCTGGAGTAGTGTAACCATCAACAGTTCCACCAATAATAGTGACACCAGTCATGGTGGATTTGTAGGTTATGCGTATGGCAATACCTACATCACCAACTGCCGTTTCGATGGCAAACTACTGGGATCCGACTCTAAGGGTTGCGGAGGCTTTGTCGGTAATCGTTCCGGTTATTTCTTGTATATTACCAACAGTCTCTTTGCTCCTACCGAATTATCGTTTGGCACTTCCTCTTCTTATACCTTTGCGCATCCAGGAGGTGCAAGCATCACCAACTGCTATTATACCTCGACACTGGGCACCGCGGAAGGAACTGCCGTAGGCGCAATGACCAACGCAGAGCTTCAGCAAGCCCTTGGTAATGGTTGGGAGATTAAGAATAATCAGGTGGTGCCCATTCAAGACATCAAGAACCTGACAGCCGGTACTCTTACCTGCAACACCTTCATCCCCTATACTGGTTCTGAGATTACCCTCACTCCAACCATCAAGGATATGGACGGCAACACCGTTGCTGCCGAGAACTACAGTATCAGCTACTCTCCCAACCCCGTAAAGGCTCTGGGCAACTATACGATGACCGTAAGCGGTAATGCCAACGGCTATAGCGGCACATTGACTCATCAGTTTGAGGTCGCCAACTACATCGCTGGTAAAGGTACGAGCAGTGATCCTTTCCTCATTAGTAGCACCGATGACTGGAACACACTGGCTGCATCTGTAGCTGGTGGTATCAGTTACTCAGACAAGTACGTAAAACTGACCAAAGATATCACAGTTTCAACGATGGTGGGTGTTGCAAACAGCTTCCCCTTCAGTGGTACTTTCGATGGCGACAACCATACCATTACCGCCAACATCGTAAGCACAGCCACTGGTGATGATGTGAACATACAGGGTGTAGCTCCCTTCCACTATATTAATGGTGCCAAGATCAAGAACCTTACCGTAGCAGGTACTATCACCTCTGCAAGTAAATATGCAGCTGGTCTGGTGGGTTGGTCAACCAATTATCCCCATATTAACGACTGTGTGGTAACAGCTACCATTACTACCAGTGCCGACTATGCTGGCGGATTTGTGGGTAACATTTACGCTAACGAAAGCAGTACTAATACCTATTTCGAAAACTGTGTCTTTGCCGGTACCATCATCAATACCAGCAGCGACGCTGATCGCAGAGCCGGTGGTTTCTTTGGCTATGGTTCTGGAGATAGCTACTTCACCAACTGTCTGGAGAACGGAACCTATACCAATCTCACTATGATGAACCCCAGAGGCGCACAGAACACCTATTATAACAATATTGTAACCAGCCTCTGCTATTTCAATAAGATAGGTAAGGTTGGCAATTATATTACAGATAATTACGGTTGCCATCAGGTAAAGAATACCATTCCAACGGAGGACATGTATCTGAAAAAGACCATTCATGGCTATAACTTCTATCAGCCAGTATTGGTTTCTGACATGTATGACACCTATGCCTACAACAATGGTGAGGAAATCAGCTTGGGCTATGCCCTGGAGATGAACACCACCAAGTTGACCAAGGGCACCGACTACGAGGTGGCTGTTTCTCCTGCTGCACCCGCTGCTATTGGCAACTATACCATCACCTTCTCTGCTAAGACTGACAATGCGGCTGGTTATGCTGGTTCTACTGTCCGTTCATTCCGTGTGATAGAAGGCGAGAGTCTCGATGGTTATGTGTTTGCCAAAGACGGAGACGTCTATCTCATCAATGACGAGAGTGACCTGAAGCGTCTGGCCGCTTACGTAAATAGTAAGACTAGTCATACTGCCGAAGGTAAGACTTTCAAGCTTACAGCTGATATCACCATGACGGCAGCACATACGCCTATCGGTGGATTGCTTTTCGGTTATGATCACTGGTTTAAAGGAACCATCGACGGTAACAACAAGACTATCACGAATCTGTTCTCGGACAATTTGACAATTTATCAGGGACTTATTGGTGATGCCAGCAATGCTGTCATCAAGGACCTGACGCTCGCGAATTGCAACATCAACGGTGGTGGTAACTATACTGGAGGTATTGCAGCTTATGCATCTTATACCACCATACAGAATTGTCACGTCAGCGGTACCATTACTGGTAAGAAAAATGTAGGTGGTATTGTAGGCTATGCAAGCGGTAATAATATCATCACATCGTGCGAAAATACTGCTGCCATTTCTGGCGATGGTGATAATCATGGTGGTATTGTAGGCTGCGACGAAAGTAGTTCCAACAAATATAGTCTCTGTCTGAATACCGGTACTGTAGCAGGAACTAACCATGTAGGTGGTATTGCCGGTTATTATTATTCAAATAGTTTCACCAATTGCTACTATGCATCTCCTTGCACTGTGAAGGCTCTGAATGGTTGGGATCACAGTGGCTATGCAGAGCGTGGATACATCATCACAGCAGGTGACCACATCAGCAGCATTGTTACTGCCGAGGAAAGCACTATTACCAGCTTCTTCAGTGGCGCAAAGTATTATAAGAAAGGTGACTGGACACTGACGCTGACACCTGATTTGACTAATTCCACCTTTATTAAATACAATTGCGAAGGCGGTACGCTGACCAACCTCACGACAGTTGACGGCACGCACAAGTTGACTATTACCGATCAGGATGTCACTATCTCTGCCATCGTCAGCAGTAACAGCGGTGTGGATATGAGTACCGTTGAAATTGCGGCCATTCCCGACCAGCGTTGGAAGGGTTCAGACCCTGTTATCCCTGCATTGACCGTAACCAACGGCACCACTCCACTCATATTGGGTACCGACTACATCATAGAAGCAGCCAACAACGCTGCTGTCGGTGAAGCTACGCTCACTCTAACAGGTATCAATGGCTATAAGGGAACTAAGAATGTTATCTTCAACATCATTGACCTCCCACTTGTAGATCCTACCCAAGCTAACAGTGCCGAGAACCCCTATAAGATTGAAACAGAGGAAGACCTGAAGCAACTGGCTATCATCGTGAATACTGGCGGTCGTCAAAATGGCTTCTACAAGCAGATGAAAGATATCACCCTCACCGAAGAGCACACAGCCATCGGTACAAGCAGCAAGACTTTCATAGGTACCTACAACGGTGACAACAAGACTATCAGCGGGCTTGTAATCAACAAACCTGATGCTGAATATCAGGGATTGTTTGGCTATCTTGGTGACGCCAACGCCATTATTCAGAAAATTGTTATTGTTAATTGTGACATTACTGGAGGCAATTATACTGGTGGTATAGCAGGATATATGTCTAGTAGCAGCAGCATGATTCAGGATTGCTCAGTTAGTGGCGCTATCAAGGTTGCTGATGGCAAATCAAAGGATTATATTGGTGGCGTTTTGGGATATATGAATTATGGTACAGTTGACAACTGTGTCAACACTGCCAGTGTTACGGGCAATGGCAAATGCCACGGCGGTGTGGTCGGAATAGTAACAAGTAGCACTTATCTTAAGAATAGCTTTAATGCAGGTGTAGTTGAAGGAACTTCTTACGTGGGTTCTATCACGGGATCTAATAATGGCTACCTTACCAACAACTACCATACAGTGTCAACTACTGGTGGCGTGGGTGCAAAAAATGTTATCACAGGTACCGACCAGACTGGTGCAGAGGTGGTTGTAAAGATTTCAGCTGCCGATGGCGTCACACTGACTTTGCCTGCTAAACCTACCCGCGAATGGAACTTAGAGAACCTCTACAAGAGCGGTACGGTGGTAACGCTGAACTACGAAGTTCCTGAAGGCAAGTTCTTCGACCGTTATACGGTTAATAGCGGTGAGATCAGCAATGCTGGTGTTATTAATGGTGAACATACGCTGACAGGCTTCAGCGAGGACGTAGTCATTACCGGTACCTATGCCAATGAGATTATTAACCTTGCAACTGCAGGTGCCATGATTGAGGACATTGACAACCTGACCTATAACGGCAGCGTGCAGCATCCTGCACCTGTTGTCACACTGGCTACAGAGACGCTGGAGGAAAATGCCAACTACACTGTAAGCTATGAAGAAGGCTGTACTAATGTTGGTACTTATACAGTTACTGTGACAGGTACTGGTCGTTACGATGGTATTATTACCAAGACCTTCAAGATTGATCCTTACAATGTAAGTGGTTGTGATATCACAGTGAGCGACAAGGCTTATACAGGCAACGCCATCGAAGTGACACCTACCGTAAAGCGCGGTTCTACCACTTTGACTCAGGGCGACGAAAAGGACTACACCTTCGTAACCAGTCCTGCTACCGTACAGAATGCCGGCCAGTACACCTTGACCATCACTGGTCATGGCAACTACACCGGAACGAAGGATGCAACTTTCAACATCTACTATGTTAAGCCCACCGAACTGGTTAATACTGCTGTCACTGCAACTACCGCTACCCTGACATGGAAGGAGAACAGTGTTGCTACTCAGTGGACAGTAGAATACGGCACAGACAACACCTTCGCAACCTCTGAGACGGTTACCGTTGATGCAGTACCCGCTACGCTCGATGGCCTTACAGCAGAAACGACGTACTACGCCCGTGTTAAGGCTGTCTATGGTGTTGGCAAGGAGAGTGACTGGAGTAGTGTTTGCATAGTTGAGCCAACAACTAAGTTGATGGTCGGTTCAGGCACGGCAACATCTACTACTTTGCCTCACCATAGCAATTGGCGTTATGCTTTGACTCAGCAGATTTATACTGCTGCTGAAATTGGTCATTCGGGTACAATCTTAAATATCGACTTCTATGATGCTGGTTCATATGATATGATTCGCAAGTATGATGTCTATATGGTTAACACGGACAAGAGCAGTTTCGATAGTCAAAGTGACTGGATCAATGTAACAGATGCTGAGGTTGTTAAAGTATTCAGCGGTAATGTGAACTACAAGAAAGGACAGTGGAGCACCATTACACTCGACACACCGTTCGACTATGACAATAGTAAGAACCTTGCCATCATCATCGATGATAATACGAATGGTTACCCTGGTACCACTTCGTTCCGCGCCTTCTCTGCAAGCAATCAGGCTATTGAGGTGCATTCTGACGATACCAATTTCGACCCAACGAATCCTACAGCTTACACTGGAAAAAGACAGTCTTCAAAGAACCAGCTGCGCATTCGTATGGCTGAGAAGATCAATATGAACGCTCACGGCATCATGACATACGCCAGCAATAATGCACTTGACTTCAAGAATAGTGCTGCCAGCGACGACCTGAAGGCATACGCAGTGACAGATTGCAACAACGGCACGCTGACACTCAGCAAGGTGAACGAGGTTCCCGCTACGGAAGGTTTGCTGCTGAAGGGTACTGCCAATACAGAGTTCTATGTGAATATCGTAGCCAGTGCCAATGGCATTACCAACAACCACTTGGTGGGTGTGCTTAAGGCTGATTCAATTGTTGGTCAGACTGATGGCGACAAGACGAACTTCGTTCTGGCAAACGGTAATCACGGTATCAACTGGTACGGATTGAAGAGCGCAGGTGCAATTGGAGACCACAAGGCTTATCTGCAGTTGACAACTTCTGAAATCAGCGGTGCTCGTGCATTCACCTGGATTTACGATGATGGTACCGAGACAACAGGCATCAGCAATGTTGCCAACAGTCAAGAGCCGAACGCTAACAGCGTTTACGACCTGCAGGGACGCCATATAGCTCAGCCCACAAAGAAAGGACTCTATATTGTTAACGGACGTAAGACCGTGGTTAAATAAATTAATAGGTATAAAGAAATGAAAAAGAAATATTTAACACCAACCACAGACATCATTCTCGTACGTACGCAGGGCCTGATCATGGGTAGCGGCGAAGGTGATAAAGTTTACAAAGACGAAGAAGATCAGGTAGATCCCTCTCAGTCAATGTCTCGTAGGAACAGCGGCTGGGACGAAGAAGACGAGGACTGGTAAATCCAGGAATCTACCCTCTATAATCAAACAGCAAGGACCAAAATGATCCTTGCTGTTTTTTGTTTTTCTTATAGCAAAAAGTTGTCAAACGGTTTAGGTTACAGCTGTAACCATGTAACTATTTACCACATCTTATACGGATTCTTGCGTAGGTGCGAATTATAATAGCGCTTATCGCCTGTTACCTCTTCACCAATGAAATCCAGCTTCTCGTAAGCCTCATCGGGCGAAGATAGTTCTACCTCTGCTATTACAAGGCCTTCGTTGTCGCCATAGAACTCATCAACCTCGAAGGTATGCTTCCCGCTGCTTACCAGATAGCGGGTCTTATCAATAACGCCTGGTTCACAAATCAGGAACAACTGTTCGGCTTCCTCAAGCGATATCTCCTTCTCGAACTCATAACGGCTCAGACCGCCATCGAACGAAGGACCCTTGATAGTGAGGAAACCCTGATGATCACGGATACGGACACGCACGGTGCGACCATTACCGCTACAGATATAACCCTGCTTGATACGATAACTCTTGTGTGCGCGGCTCTTATAATCAGAGCTGCGCACCAAGAATTTCCGTTCTATCTCCATTCCGCTCATGGATTAAGCGAAATTATAGATAGTGTAAGCACAAAATGCGATTGCAAAGAGAATCAGGATTCCGAAAATCCAGTTAACTACTTTGCGTCCTTCTTTCTCTTGTTTCTCAGCATAAGCTTTCTGCTTAGCGTTCAAATGCTTTTCTTTAGACATAGTAATATGAAATTTAATGTTAGGTTATAACTGTCTATCCGTTAATCCTCGTCAGACACGGGGAACTCCATCAGGTAGGCCTTGATAAAGCCATCCAGTTTACCGTTCATCACGCTTTCTACGTCGCGTGTCTCGAAGTTGGTACGATGGTCTTTCACACGCTTATCGTCGAAGACATAAGAGCGAATCTGACTACCCCACTCGATCTTCTTCTTACCAGCCTCAATCTTAGCCTGTGCCTCAAGACGTTTCTTCATGGCACGGTCGTAGAGTTGTGAGCGGAGCAGCGCCATGGCACGCTCCTTGTTCTTAGGCTGGTCGCGCGTCTCAGTATTCTCAATGAGGATTTCCTCTTCCTCACCAGTATCGGGATCAGTGTACCAATAGCGCAGACGTACACCCGACTCCACCTTGTTCACGTTCTGACCACCGGCACCGCTTGAACGGAAGGTGTCCCACGAAAGTTTGGCGGGGTCAACATACACCTCGATGGTATCATCGACCAAGGGACTTACGAAGACGGAAGCAAACGACGTCATGCGCTTTCCCTGTGCATTATAGGGCGACACACGCACCAGGCGGTGCACACCATTCTCGCTCTTCAGGAAACCATAGGCAAACTCGCCGCCCTCTATCTGCATGGTGACACTCTTGATACCAGCCTCATCACCATCAAGCAAGTTACTGATGGTGACTTTATAGCCATGAGCCTCGGCCCAGCGCATATACATACGCATCAGCATCTGCGCCCAGTCCTGAGCCTCAGTACCACCAGCACCTGAATTGATTTTCAGCACGCAGTCCATGGGGTCCTCCTTCTGGCGCAGCATATTCATGAGCTCCAGTTCCTCGATGGCATCAACAGCTTTCTGGTAGTCTTCGTCCACCTCCTGCTCCGTCACCATCTCGTCTTTATAGAAATCGAAGGCCAGTTGCAGCTCATCGGCCTTGGTACGTACATCATTATAGCCATCAATCCATTTCTTGATAGCCTTCACCTTCTTCATCTGCTCCTCAGCACGCTTGGGGTCCTCCCAGAAGTCAGGCGCCTGAGTACGAAGATCTTCTTCTTCGAATTCAATCTGTTTCTGGTCTATCTTCAGATAATGAAACAGTTTCTCAGCTCTGTCTAATACGTCTTTTAATTGATCTGCGGTAATCATTCTTATTCTTCGTACATTTTATCAATCTGTTCCTTATAATTCTCATTGAGCACACGACGTTTAATCTTCAGTGTGTTGGTCAGCTCTCCACGCTCCATGGAGAAACCACGTGGGAGGAGCGTGAAGCGCTTTACCTGCTCGTAGTGGGCGAGCTGCTGCTGGAGCGTTTCGATGCGCTCAGTGAGCATGCGGATGATGCGCTTGTCGCGGCACAGGTCCTCACGACTGTTGAAAGCGATGTCGTGGGTGCGGGCGTACTCTTCAAGCAGCTTGTACTCAGGCACGATGAGGGCAGAAACGAACTTACGCTGGTCGGCGATGATGGCAATCTGGTCGATGTATTTGTCAACCAGGAGCTTTGACTCAATCATCTGGGGCGCGATGTATTTGCCGTTTGATGTCTTGAAGAGATCCTTGATACGATCTTTGAGGAAGAGTTCGCCATCCTTGAGGTAACCAGAGTCTCCTGTCTTGAAATAGCCATCAGCCGTGAACGACTGGGCTGTGATATCATCACGGTTATAATAGCCACGGGTGATGGTGGGACCCTTCAGGAGGATTTCACCCTCTTCACTAATCTTGATATCGATGCCCTGGATGGGGAAGCCCACGGAGCCTACCTGGAATGGCTTGCCTAAGTGATCGCATGAAACGGTAGCCAGAGACTCGGTCAAGCCATAGCCTACCACCATATTCAGACCGATGCTATGGGCAAATTCCTCTACGTGAGCCGATACGGTAGCGCCGGCTGTGGGGAAGAAATGCGCATTCTCAAGACCCAGTTCCTTACGCACCAGTGAGAAGACAGTCTTATTGAGCAGCTCGTATTCCAAATGCAGCGCCATAGGGGGCTGCTTGCCGGCTGCCAGATACTCGATATTATGTTTGCGGCCTACCTCGAGGGCATGCTTGAAGAGCTTGCGCTGTACGGTACCACTGGTCTCTATCTTCTCCTGGACACCATGGTACACCTTCTCCCAGAAACGGGGCACGCTACTCATACATGTAGGATGCTGCTCGCGCATGGACTTCTGTACCTCCTGCGGATAGGTATTCACAATAAGGCGGGCGCCCACGGTGATACAGAGCAAAGCCCAGCCACGCTCGAAGATATGCGTGAAGGGCAGGAAATTCATCACACGGTCGTTCTCGTCGACAGGCACATCCTTATGGTTGGCCTCCATAGCAGCATGGAACTGTCCCATAGAGAGGACTACACCCTTAGAATCACCTGTGGTGCCACTGGTATAAAGAATATTGGCAATATCGTCCATCGTGGCGTCCTGCTGGCGCTGATCCACCTCAGCCTGACGAGTCAATCCCTCGCCCAGCTTCAGGAAATCAGAGAACGACATCACGGTAGCGTCGCCCTCGGGCAGTTTTACTGCTGAGTCGAACACGATGATACGCTCCAAAGACTTACAGGTAGGGAAGACACGACGTGCCTTGTCAAACTGATCCTGCTCACCAACAAACAGGAAACGTATCTTTGCGTCGTTAACCATGAACTGTATCTGCTGTTCACTACTGGTAGCATAGAAGGGAATGGTAACGGCACGAACGCCCCATGCACCAAAATCGGTGAATAGATACTGTACAGAGTTCTGAGAGAAGATACCCAGATTCTCCTGTACATTAACCCCTAAAGCCAACATGGCATTAGATACTTGTTTTACAATGCCCGAGAACTGATTCCACGAGCATGATTTCCACTCTTTACCACTGAAGTTCTTGTAAATCAGCGCCTCTCGGTCGCCATACTTGGCAGCCACATCATGCGCCAATCGGGAAAGATGGCTGTTTATCTGCATAATAACCCATTTTATTTGTTGGTGCAAAAGTACTCAAAATAGGTCAGACTGCCAAATGTTTCGCCATTAAATATCCTTCTGCCGGATGATTTGAACACTGTAAACCTGTTCGCCAGACGTCTTATCAGCCTCACGGGGCAGATAGATAGGCGCATCAGACTGCAGAGGGAGGATGCGCAGTTCCAGTTCGGCGCAGTCCTTGGGCAATCGCCAAAGGCCGTAAAGGAACGGACGTCCGTAATAGAAATTATCAGCTATCAATCGGCCGTTGGCATAGAGGCGGGCACAGTCGCCACGATAGGTGATGGATAATAAGGGGCAAGGAGCAAGGGGCGAGGGGCAAGAGGATAGACTAATTTTATAGATGGCGGCCTGACTCCAGTCGTCCTCTGAGGGAGCCTCAGCAACCTTGGCTTTACCCTTCACGATGGTGCGCAGTGGACCTGCTTCCTTAACCTTGGTGAAGGTTACGTTCTGAGACTCCTGAGTGTCCTGAGTATCCAGGAACAGGTGCAGGGCCTGCTGTTGCGTCAGCAGGTAGACATTCTGATAGACAGACTTTGAGAGGCCCTTTGCCTTCACATTCTTCATCGTCTTGCCATTAGCCATACAGATGGTAGTAGGGATGCCGGGTATCTGCATCATATAGATCTTACCATCTCTACGGGCTACAAGTTGCGCTGTGGCATAACGGATACCATCGACATTAACGGGGAAGATAGCCATACAGCCACTTGGAACAGTCAACTTAGGCAGTTTTACGCCACATGCTTCCAACTGCACATTTTTCTTGGCAGAGAGGTTATGGAAACGTTCGTAGTTATTTACGAAGATAAAGGCAGAAGCATCCTCCCCCTTTGCACTTCTTATAGCCCAGCGCAACTGGGTATCCTCGCCTCTCTTCAAATCCTGTGGAGCAGGGAAAGAAACTTCCATAGGTGCCAGAGTCTCACCCCAGTCGTGCATGAAGAGATGAAGGGGACGCAACATATAATACTGGGGATAGGTCTGTCCGAACTCGCCCAAAGGAGCCTGGAAGTCGTAGGTCATCACAGGTAAGTCATTATTAGCTGTACCAGGCGACGTCTGACATTCATTCATCGTGTGGAGGAGTCCCTCTGGATTCGTACCACCATGATACATATAGTATCCCAAGAGGTTTGAACCACTACCCAGTTTTACTAATGCCATGGAATAAGCATCCTCAGGATAGACATACGGACGACGGTGATAAGCGGTAGCCATTCCACCTCCAAGTTCGCAGGTGAGATAAGGATATTGTTCATCACCCTTATTGAGTTTCTCCTCTTGCTTTCCTAAGAGGTCGGTACCAATAGCCGTAGATGAGCGAAAACCTTTGAAATTAAAGGCCTTATAATAATTACCACAGCCTTCAGTCACCTCCTTATCCCAGAAACCATCGGCATAGTCGCCATAAAGGGGAAGCATCTCACCAAATGGTACTGGCGTGCGTAATTCCGGCCAGCCAGTACGGGTATAAAACGGCAAATCAAAGCCTATCTTCAGGGCTATCTGTTTAAGGGCCATCAGGTACTCACCGCGTCCACGATACTCATTATCAAACTGTGCCGCAATAACCGGGCCGCCATCCTTCCACTGCAAGCCTTGCACCTGTGTAAAGATCTGACGATAGAGTGTTTCGACTAATCCCAGAAATACAGGATTCTGTTCACGTAACTTACAACCTTTAGCAAAGACCCAGTCTGGAATGCCACCATTACGTACCTCGCCATGACAAAACGGTCCCAAGCGCAGAACGACTGGCATCTGCTCCTTCTTACACACTTCCAGGAAGCCACGCAACGAGCGCTGTCCATCCCAGCGGAAGATGCCCTCCTGCTCTTCTATATGATTCCAAAACAGATAGGTAGCAATAATAGTGACACCGCCCTCTTTCATCTTTCTTACCTCATCAGCCCATTCGTCAGCAGGGATACGCGAATAATGTATCTCGCCCATCACAGGACAGACGCGATGACCGTCAATGATAAGGCTCTGACTATCCCATGTTACAGTGGGAATATGCTGTGCCTTTGCATTCGTAAACGATAATACCAGGGTGCAAATTGCAATAGAAAATTTTAGTAGCTGATTCATCAGTTTACCTGTTTTTAAGTTTTCGCCTACAAAGGTACGACATATAAATAAAAAAAAAGCAATCTGTCAACGAATTTTTGACAGATTGCTATAATTATTTTTACAGAACTTCCGTTCTATCGCTTATGCGAAAGGATTCTCTGTGGGATAGTAGTCACCCTTGGGGAAGTTGTAGTCAATCTCCTCAACGGGGATACCCATGTACTTCAGAACCTCCCACAGGTACTTACCAGCGTGCTCGAACATCACAGCTGCGTGGTGTGGGTAGTGCTTCTCGATAAGCACGTGACGGTAGAAGCGGCTCATGTTCTTGATACCGAAGATACCGATAGAACCGAATGAGCGAGTAGCCACAGGAATAATCTCACCCTGAGCGATATAAGCACGGAGCTTAGTATCGGCTGTTGACTGCAAACGATAGATTGTAGCCTTACCAGGAGTCAGGTCACCCTCAAGTGTACCGTTAGTTACCTCTACAGGCAGAGCGCGAGCCATAATGCGCTGGAAGCACATCTGACAGTTGCAGACCTTAGAAGAAGCGGTGTTACCACAGTGGAAGCCCATGAAGATCTCCTTATCTGTATAGGTATCGCACTCAAACTTCTTACCCTTGATGCTCTCCTCGTACATATCCTTAGGTACAGAGTTGTTGATGTCGAGCAGGGTTACAGCGTCCTCAGTGATACATGTTCCGATATACTCTGACAGAGCACCATAGATATCAACCTCACAAGCTACGGGGATACCACGACCTGTGAGACGGCTGTTAACGTAGCAAGGTACGAAACCGAACATGGTCTGAAATGCAGGCCAACACTTGTTAGCCATAGCAACAAACTGACGTGAGCCCTTGTGAGCCTCAATCCAGTCGGTGAGAGTCAGCTCATACTGAGCCAGCTTAGGCAGAACTGAAGGTATCTTATTGCCAGTACCCAACTCAGCAGCCATATCTTTCACTACATCGTCGATACGTGGGTCGCCCTGGTGCTTCTGGAAAGCCTCGAGCAGGTCGAGCTCTGAGTTCTCCTCAATCTCAACATCGAGATCATAGAGAGCACGGATAGGAGCGTTACAAGCCAGGAAGTTGTTTGGACGAGGACCGAAGCTGATGATCTTCAGGTTCTGCAGACCAATGATAGCACGTGCGATAGGCAGGAACTCATGGATCATCTCAGCACACTCACCTGCGTCGCCAACGGGCTCCTCAGGGATATAAGCACGGGTCTTGCGCAGAGACAGAGCCTGACTTGCGTTCAGCATACCACAGTAAGCGTCACCACGACCGTCAATCAGGTCGTTCTGAGTCTCCTCAGCAGCAGCGCAGAACATGGTGGGACCCTGGAACCAATCAGCAATCATGGTCTCAGAGATCTCTGGACCGAAGTTACCCAGATATACGCAGAGAGCGTTACATCCAGCCTTCTTCACATCCTCAAGAGCCTGCTGAGCGTGAATCTCACTCTCAACGATGCAGATAGGACACTCATAAATGCCATCCTTACCAAACTTTTTTTCATACTCGGCGATAACAGCCTTACGACGGTTAACAGCCAATGATTCGGGGAAACAGTCGCGGCTTACTGCGACGATTCCGACCTTAACTACTGGTACATTTTTCATTTTAAACAGATATTATCTCTATGAATAATTTTAGGTTATACACTCATTCGGGTACTTTCGGATGCAAAGATACACTTTTCAGAGCGACTAGCCAAATAAATAAGAGATTTTTTTAAACGAAACTAATTACGCCTTGTTGAGCCTCCGGTGTCTCCGGACGCTGCACTTCCTCCACAATATTCTGATTTCCAATACTTGCAAGGACTTCCTTCGTGCGTTTGTAGGTAGGCGTCTGTTCTACGGCAGAGATGACATCATCATTGTCGAGGTCTTCAGGACCGAAGATATAGATGTTGGGACGACGCTTGTAGCGCTTGGCAGTATCGGAACCTCCATAGAACTGACCACGGCGTTCCTCACGCTTGGCGGCACGCTCCTGTTCTTCGGCCAGGCGGTTGGCATCTTCCTTGGTCTGCTGGCGGAGCATTCTCTCCTCCATGCCATCCACATTCTGCATGCCAAAACCGGTAGCAAGGATCGTCACCTTGACGCGCTTACCCAACTCCGGATCAACGGCAACACCCCATTTGAACACAAAGTCATTGCCAAAGCGATCCATGAACTCATGTACATAGTTCATCTCCTCCATCATGAAGTTATCCTTGGAATCCTTCTGGTGTGAGAATGAGATATTGAGCAGGATCTTCTTAGAATTGAAGATATCGTTATCGTTGAGCAGCGGTGAGTTGAGGGCATCATCAATAGCCTTCTTCACACGATCCTCACCTTCACCATAACCTGTTGACATGATAGCCACGCCACCATCTTGCAGCACGGTCTTCACATCATTGAAGTCGAGGTTCATGGTACCGTGAAGGGTGATGATCTCAGCAATAGACTTGGCAGCCACCGACAGCGTATCGTCAGCTTTGCCGAAAGCATCGAGGAACGACAGGTCGGGATAGATCTCGCGTAGGCGCTCATTATTAATAACGAGCAGGGCATCTACGTGTTTCGACATTTCCTCAACACCATCGAGAGCCTGATCGATCTTCTTGTTACCCTCAAAACGGAAAGGAATGGTAACGATACCTACGGTGAGGATATCCATTTCCTTTGACACACGGGCAATGACTGGAGCAGCACCAGTACCGGTACCACCGCCCATACCAGCTGTGATGAAGGCCATGCGGGTGCCATCGTTCAGCATATTATGGATATCCTGCAGACTCTCCTCAGCAGCAGCACGTGCTTTCTCGGGACGGTTTCCGGCACCGAGGCCCTCACTGCCCAACTGCAACTTAACTGGCACAGGAGAATCATTCAAAGCCTGATTATCCGTGTTACACACTACGAAGGTCACGTCGTGGATACCTTCCTTATACATGTGATTGACAGCATTACCACCACCGCCACCAACGCCGATGACCTTAATGATGCTGTGTTTCTCTTCGGGAACGCCGAAATCGAGAATATCGTTTGTTTTATTGAAATCTTCCATATTTTTAAAAATGAGAAATGAGAAATAAGTAATGAGAAATGTAAATGAGAAGTGAGAAATTACTCTTCGCTAACAATATCCTTGCCGAATTTAGCGAGTCCTTTCTTAAACTTATTGAACCAACTGTTCTCTTTCTTAATACGGCGCTCCTCTTCTTCCTGCAAGCGTCTCATCTCTTCTTCGGCAGCTTCTTCAGCCTCTTTCTTACGACGGGCCTCTTCAGCAGCACGTTCCTCTTCCTGAGCCGTACGGATAGTACCCGTCTCAATCTCATGAATCTGACGGGGTCTGCGCTCAGGTGCTACCTGCTCTTCCGGTTCCTCTTCTTCAAACAAGTTTCCGTTAGGATCAATATCCCTGCCTGCACAGTTGATATCACCCTTAATCAGCAGACCAAGCACGGTGTTATACATGCCGTTGTGCTCTCTGATCTGTTCGATACTGGAATTCACGGTAGTGGTGACAAACTTGGCAATACGGATTTTATCAACATGAGTGTACTTCGCAAAAGCAACTTCGATATTCCTCATGTTTGAACCGCCACCAGTCAGGATGATACCACCAAGCAACTTGTCATAGTATTCTGCAGGAATCTGATAACGTACGTTCTCAATGATTTCCTCTACACGAGCCTCAACAATCTCGATGAAACGACGGGCCTCTATCTGACGATCTGAGTCTATAGAGTATCTCATCTCCGGATCGATATCGTTATTATCTGTATAGGCTGAGCCATAAGTCAGTTTCATCTTCTCGGCATCACTCTCTTCCATCTGAAGTGAGGCGATATCCTTTGTGACATTATTGGAGCCCAGAGGAATCACAGCCAGATGACGGAGCACATTTTTCCAGAACACAGAAACCGTTGTTGTGTCGGCACCGATATCTACCAGTGCACATCCAGAACGTTTCTCGGCCTCCGTCAGAACCACATTTGCCAATGCCAGAGGAGCCAGATACATATCTGCAACCTTGATATTGGCTGCCTCAAAACATTTATTCAGGTTCTGGAAGAACGATGTACGGTCAAGGATATTCAGGAAATTACCTTCGAGGTGATTGGCACGGATACCCACAGGATCCATCTGCAACTGTGTATCTACGCGATACTCTTGCTCGGCAACATCCAGAATCTTCTTATCAGGATAATCGAGTCCCCAGTTAGCATCCATCAGTTCCACAACCATCTCCTGGGTGATAATACAATCACCGGCAAAATCTTTCACAATAGAGTTCTTAACACTGCGAATAGACTGACCGCCAACACCCACGAAGACCTGCGTGACACGTGTCTTCAGCTGTGTTTCCAGTTTCTTAACGATAGATGTCAGACACTGGGCAGTCTTGTCAATGTTGTAAACAACACCCTTGCGGATGAACGAGGACGAATCTTCCCGCACCAGTGCCAAGACACTGATGCTGCCATCGGGTCTTTTCTGTCCAGCAATACCCGTCACCTTGGATGAACCGAGTTCAATTGCAACGATAAAATCCTTAATTTCAGCCATACTATATATCTTTTACTTTTTTCTTTTACATACTATCTGATTATCAAACTCCACGCTAACACGGGAATACTTATTCCAGCCGGCCTGCATCAGACCATAACGATAGAATTTCTGCAGGCGGTCCAATTTTCTCCCCACACCCTCAGGCTGACCGATATAGGCGATATGTCCACCTACGCGAGGCACGACCTCCACCGAACCATCGGCCAACACATTCAACTGTACAATTTGGTTTTTCCAAAATGGTTTGGAGAGAATGATATTGGCCATTGGCACCAGTTTCTTCTCGGCATATAGTTTATTGATGCGACCAGTAGCAATAATCAGATTACAAGAATAGTCTGTACCCGGCATCGGTTTCCCATGATTATCCATATAGAAGTCTTCTCCATGGTCATTCATAACCCTCAGCACAGGGATACGCTGACGGACATCTATAAATACCAAGCCGTTTTGTCCTTTATAACACTGCACATCCTCTATCAATTCCTTAGACTGCAGTGTCTCTTCTATCTGTCGAAGATTGATCTTCTCCATAGACTGGCCAATAGGGCTGATGGCATCATGATTGAGCATGAACTTGATATCGGCCTCACTGAGGAATCCATCAACGACACTCTTCTCTATGTTGATACGTATATCTTTGCACACACGTCCGGCATCCGGCTTATTAAAAGCCGTCATTGCCAAGACGAGATATACGCCCAGCACAATATTCAAGGTACCAAATGCAATTTTCTTCAGGTTCATCAACTATTCCACAATAAGAGCATCTTAGTTTTTATTACTCTGCAAAATCTTGGCCATCTGGGGCACTTGATTATCCAAGTCACCAGCACCAAGTACGATAAGAACATCAAACGAACGACTCTTAATGAATGACAGCACATCATCTTTATTGATAAGCTGTTTCTTTACACCAGGAGCCAATCGATCGTAGATCAACTGTGAGGTAACGCCCTCAATGGGCAATTCACGGGCAGGATAGATTTCCGTCAGAATCACTTCATCCAACTGACTCAGCGCATCTGCGAAATCCTGGTAGAAATCGCGGGTACGGGTATAGAGGTGAGGTTGGAAGATAGCCGTGATATGACGATCTTTATATAGTTCACGAATGCTACGTGCACTCTGATAGATTTCTTTGGGATGGTGGGCATAGTCTGACAGGAACACCAGTTTGTCGGTCTTGATCTTGAAATCAAAACGACGATCTACACCTCCATAGGTCTGCATGCCATAACGCAACTCCTCTGCTGTACAGCCATTGAGTTGTGCCATAGCCATTGCTGCGATACCATTCTCTATATTGATAGGAATAGGCTGACCCAGTTGCACATTCATCACATTCTCGATAGGAGAGATAAAGTCGAACGTGATCTCGCCATTCTCTATCTTGATATTCTCTGCATGGAAGTCACCCTCGTTGAGCGCATAGTCATAACGCTTCACGCCATCCTGCAGGTGCTCTTTCATCTCTAAACCACGATGAATAATCAAGGCACCACCAGGTTGAATCAGTTCCGTGTAATGACGGAAGCTCTCCAAATAAGCCTCTTTGGTACCATAGATATCCAGATGATCAGGGTCTGTTGATGTGATAACCGTCATCCAAGGTGATAGCCAATGGAAAGAACGGTCGAACTCATCGGCCTCAATAACCACATACTCAGAATCAGAGACGATATAATTGGTACCATAGTTTTTAGTGATACCACCAAGGAAAGCATTACAATCCAGATGACTCTGGTGCATGATATGTGCACACATGCTTGACGTGGTGGTCTTACCATGAGTTCCTGCCACGCAAAGGCCCTTCATCTGACGGGTCAGTGTACCCAATACCTGCGCACGCTTCTGTATCTCGAAACCATTCTCGCGGAAATAGCACAACTCCTGATGCTCGGCAGGAATGGCTGGGGTATAAACCACCAGACAATGCTCTTTATCCTTACATGCATGAGGAATCAAATCCACGTTTTCCTCATAATGAATCAAGGCGCCCTCCTTCTCCAAACGACGAGTCAGGTCAGAAGGGGTCTTGTCATAGCCTGCAACAATCAGACCACGATGAATGAAATAACGTACCAGTGCACTCATACCAATACCACCGGCACCAACGAAATATACAGCTTTAATATCTTTTGCTTCCATTTTCTTATTTTACTCTGCTCCTGCGAGTTTTAATACTTCTTTAGCTATAACTTTTGCGGAATTTGGATAACCCATCTTCTTCACATTTTCACTTAACGACTCCAATAATGCCGCATCATTTACGACATCAACAGCCATCGGAATCAATTGCTCGACAGCCTCTTTGTCTTTTACACACAACGCAGCGCCATTCTTTACCAATGCCATCGCGTTCTTGGTCTGGTGGTCTTCGGCTACATTGGGACTTGGAACCAGGATAACGGCCTTGCCTATCAAGCTGAATTCAGAAATACTGCCGGCTCCTGCCCTACTGATCACCAAATTGACTGCGCGATAAGCTGCACTCATATCTGTGATGAAATCGCTCACCACCAGGTTTTCTGGACGCCCCTCTTGCTCCAGTCTCTCGGCAATCTCTGCGCTATAATATTTTCCGGTCTGCCAGATAAACTGAACGCCAGACTGACGAATCTCGTCTAGATGTTGTAACACACTCTCGTTAAGGGTACGTGCTCCCAGACTTCCGCCTACGATGAGGACCGTTCTCATATTGGCTTTCAAGCCAAACGACTGGAGGGCTTCTTCACGTGTTATTGTCGTATTCAACAATGACTGACGAACAGGATTGCCCGTCATCATGATTTTATCTTTTGGGAAGAAACGTTCCATACCTTCGTAAGCCACACAAATCTTGGCTGCCTTGGAAGCCAGTTTCTTATTGGCCAGTCCTGCGTAGCCATTCTGCTCCTGCAACAAGGTAGGAATACCCAGACTGTTGGCAGCACCCAAAGCCGCACTACTGGCATAGCCACCTACGCCGACAGCAACCTGAGGGCGAAAATCACGAAGCAGTTTCTTGGCCATGCACTTACTCCTTAGATAATCCAAAGCCACACCAATATTTCCGGGTTTCCACAAAGGACGGAGGAAACCACGAATAGGAAGGCCGACAATCTCATAGCCAGCCTGAGGTACGCGCTGCATCTCCATACGTCCTTCAGCACCTACAAACAATATCTTAGCATCTGGACGCAACTCGCGAACAGCATTTGCAATAGACACGGCGGGAAATATATGACCGCCTGTGCCACCACCACTAATCACAATTCTTAATTCTTTCATACTTCTGCAGTTTTTACAGACTGGTCTTTACGTTTTGCACTACGACTGACACTCAAGATGACGCCAATATAGGCACAGTTCACAATCGTCGATGTACCACCTTTCGAGATAAGGGGTAAAGGCTGACCGGTGACGATACCAAAGTCAACGGCAACACACATATTGATGATTGCCTGGAACACCAGCAGCAACGTCAGTCCCAACACCAGGAATGCAGGGAAATTATTCTCACATCGACTGGCTATACGCGCAGCCCTGAACAAGAGGATGACATATAGGAACACCACGGCGATAGCGCCAATCAGTCCCATCTCCTCAATAATAATCGCATAGATAAAATCCGAGAAAGCCTGTGGCAGATAGTCACGCTCTACGGAGTTGCCTGGTCCCTTACCGATGATACCCGATGACGCAATAGCAAAGTTGGCATGCGTCACCTGGAAGTTCTTATCGGTTACCTTATACTCCTCGGCAGGGATATTCTTGTCTTCCTTACCGGCAATACGGTTCTTCCATGTCCAAAAACGGTGAGTCAACTTCTCCCATCCGGATTTGTCTTTCTTCTCCGTGCTCTTGATTACCTGTTCTGTCTGTCCATTAGCCTGAGCCTGTTCCAGTTCCTGACCTTCTTTATCCAACTTAGCCATCCAGAACACCAGTCCTAAGAATATGGCGACAAGCAGCACAAGAACGCCGGTCAGCTTGCCCATCTGCTTCAATGGCACACGGGCAATAAACATCATCACAAAGATGACACTAAAGAGCAATACTGCTGTTGACAAGTTCTCAAGACCTATCAGCATCGTGGCCGGCACCACCAGCCAGAGTACATACTTCATGGCAGTGGGGTCTGCCCCACTCTCGTCCTCGCGCTGCATCGCACTGAGAATCTGCGCAGCAGTCAAGACCATCGTTCCCTTGGCAATCTCTGAAGGTTGGAACGTGAATCCCGGCAATTGGATAACACGGTTGGCACCATTGATACTCTCACCGCCTACCAATACCCACAGCAGTGTGGCATAGGTAAGAAGCAGCATCATGGGCGTCAGCAGTTTAAAATATCTACAAGGAATATTCAGCGTGATGATAGCCACGCCAACACCCACAAGAATCATAGCCGTGTGATAAATCAACGGCATCATATAGTTATGGGTCTTATAGGTCAGCGTACTCGAGGCAGAGAACACCTCGACGATGCTGATTAGACAAAGGAACAGGAACACCGTCCATATACCTTTATCGCCCTTGAAGAGATTGCCAATTTTATGTTCCATTCTTATAGATTTCTAACCAATTCCTTGAATTGTTCGCCACGATCCTCCATATTCTTGAAGAGGTCGAATGAGGCACAACAGGGTGACAACAGTACGGTCTCACCAGGCTGAGCCAACTCATAGCAGGCTGCCACGCAGTCTTTCATAGAGTGAGTATCACGCACGGGAATGCCAAGTGCATCAAAGTTATCGTGTAATTTTTGATTGTCAGCACCTAGATATACCAATGCAGAACATTTCTCACGAATGAGCGGTTTGATGGGGTCATAATCATTTCCCTTATCCTTACCACCTACAATCAGTACGACCTTGGTCTTCATAGAATCAAGGGCATACCAACAAGCGTCCACATTCGTAGCCTTTGAGTCGTTCACATAATGAACACCACGTACAGTAGTCACCTTCTCCAGACGGTGCTCCACGCCAGGGAAGTCACTCAGAGACTGACGGATGATATCTTTCTTGATACCAGCGATATCACCGGCGATACCTGCAGCCAACGAGTTATAGATATTATGACGGCCCGTCAGACTCAGTTGTTCTTGTTCCATATTAAATGGTTCTGGCTGTTCGATGGTATATTCTCCCTCAGAGATATAACCGATAGAACCCTTTTCCTTCAGTTCAGAGAACGGATACTGAATAGCCTTGATGTCATATTTCTGCAGTTCACGCTGAATGATGGGGTCATCATTCCAGTAGATGAAAGCATCATCAGCCGTCTGGTTCTGAATGATACGCATCTTAGCATCCACATAGTTCTGCATCTCAAAATTATAGCGGTCCAGATGGTCTGGGGTGATATTGAGCAGAATGGCGATGTTGGCACGGAACTCATACATATTATCCAACTGGAACGAAGACAGTTCGATGATATAATAATCATGCGGATCCTCTGCCACCTGCAAAGCCAAAGAATTACCAATATTACCAGCCAAGCCAGCATCATAACCAGCCTTTTTGAAAATATGATAGACCAATGAGGTGGTAGTCGTCTTACCATTAGAACCGGTGATGCAAATCATCTTCGAATTGGTATAGCGACCAGCAAACTCAATCTCACTAATAATGCCAATACCTTTTTCTACAGCCTTCTTTACCATAGGAGCTGTCTCAGGAATGCCAGGACTCTTGATAATCTCATCAGCATTCAGAATCAGAGACTCTGTATGTTGTCCTTCTTCCCAAACAATCTGGTGGTCATCAAGCATCTGCTTATAGCGCGGGGCTATCTTTGACATGTCTGAAACAAACACATCAAATCCCTCTTTCTTCGCCAGAATAGCTGCTCCGGCACCACTCTCACCTGCTCCTAAAACTACAATTCTTTTCATCGTATCTTCAATGTTATAATAGTCAATGCCGCCAGGATAATGGTTGTTATCCAGAAACGGATAGTGATTTTCGACTCGTGGAAAGGACGGTGTGGCCAACCCTTCAGAATATAACGCGACGTTGAATCAAGTTGCGTATCGAGTTTTCTGAATGTATCGTGAATAGGCGTCGCACGGAACACGCGCACACGCTGTCCTTTTCTCTTCATGAATTTAAACCACTGGGTCTGGATGATAACGCTCAGACTCTCCACGAAGAAGATGCCGCACAGAATAGGCAACATCAGTTCCTTGTGGATAATCACTGCGCCCACACCTATAACACCACCTATAGTCAACGAACCGGTATCGCCCATGAAGATCTGGGCAGGGAAGGCGTTATACCACAGGAAGCCAACCATTGCGCCGACAAAGGCACTCAGGAACACTACCAATTCCTCGCTATGGGGTATATACATGATATCGAAATAAGAGGCGAATCCTATATGCGACGATATGTAAGCCAATATTCCCAAAACGACACCTATGACAGCAGAGTTACCTGCACACATACCGTCCATGCCATCGTTCAGGTTAGCTCCATTTGAAACTGCCGTCACCACAAATATGGTCATCAGGACAAAGAGTATCCATCCTGCAGCAACCTTATGTTTGCCGACAAACGACATCACATCAGAATAACTCAGGTTGTGATGTTTCGTAAATGGTATCGTGGTCTTCAATGACTTATGTGCCACCGATTCATGTTTCACCACTTCCATCCTGTTCTGTTGTGGTGCACTCACATTCTCGCGCATCACAACATCAGGACTCAGATAGAGTACAATACCAACGATGAATCCGATAGACACCTGACCCACAATTTTATATTTTCCCTTCAGTCCCTCCTTGTTCTGACGGAATATCTTGATATAGTCATCCATAAAGCCGAGGAAGCCCAGCCACACCGTGGTAACCACCATCAGAATCAGGTAGATATTACGGATACGTCCTAATAGGAGGACTGGCACCAAGATACTGACAATGATGATAAGACCACCCATTGTGGGCACACCTTTCTTTTCAACGCCAAAGGGATCAATAGACGGATCACGCTCTGTCTCGAAAATCTTACGACGCTTCATCCATTTGATGAAGAACTCACCAAACCATGCGGAGATGACCAGCGACAGGATCAG